>VTLG01010928.1_pt1 | contig 72458 bp, 87 predicted proteins | sample 4694571 | NCBI WGS metagenome assembly VTLG01 (sample SAMN12604809, study PRJNA352737) | marine metagenome | biome: ENVO:00000447; feature: ENVO:00000209|ENVO:00000569|ENVO:01000036; material: ENVO:00002151; isolation source: viral sequences binned using virsorter ...
ATACCAGTAGTAGTTGATGGAGGAGCTCCACCTACAACAGTCACTCCTGAATCGTGAGCTACACCGCTACTTCCCATTCTTCCTCTTACACAGCCTGTTAATTGGTTGGTTGATTTTCCTGTGTATTTAACATACTCTTCAGTTGCAGTACCGGGATTAATAATTATAGTACCACTACTTGGAAAACTACTTGCACTAGCCAAATCAATAGCAGTAACAGTAGCAGTATGAGCACCGTCTAGAGTAGTAGAAAGATTACGTCCTACTCCCCAGAATCCTGTACCAGCTGTCCAACCACCGGCTGAACCAGAAGCTGAATAAGTAGCTTCTTTATCTGTAAAATAACGGAAATTGTTACACCAAAGTGTAAGAACATTAGGCCAATATTCAGGTTTTTCCATCCATGACCAATTAGCATTGGTTTGAGAACCTGAACCTTCCCTAACAGGGAAATAAACGTAAAAAGAAGGAGCATCGTCAGTACTAGTTGTTTCATCATCCGAACTAGTAGTTAATGTTCCTTTAGTAAAATATACTTTACACATACGTGCCTGAGACTGTTTAGTCCAATAAGAAGTAGGTGATGTGCCTGTCAATGCGGCTGGGGGACTTGCTGTATCTTCTGTTGAATAATAATTAAATGTGCGGTCAGTATAAGATGTCCTTGTAGCGGCTGAAAACATATTTTTCTCATTAACATCAAAAACTATTTTAGCATTAACCCATTCATCAAATGAAAGGTCTACACAAGGCTCATAATTGTTTAAACTTCCACTTGGTTGTTTTGTTTTTCCTCCACCATTAAGGAAAGTTTTAGTTTGAAAACCTGAAGCTCCTGAGTGTAACCATGCTGGACGTCCTCTGTAAGTTTTTTGATAAGTATCAGTCTCCCAACCATAACCAGCACTTTGACCTCCTGAAGCTATCCAGTGTGAAGGTCGAGTAATTAATGGATATGCTGTAACTTTATTAGCATCTGGGGTTTCTGTATTTGTAGGAGATACCACTTTTCTAGTTCTAAGGGTAAATCCTCCTATAATTTTACGAGTCTGTGAAGAAGTGTCAGTAACTCCATCAGCTCCTCTTTCACAATAGAAATCCATCATACCACGATGTATATAATCATCCATAGTTTCACCATCTTGAGGTTCATAATTAGCTAAAGTAACAGTAAAACTACGTTTTAAAGTATGGTAAGAGAAAGATTGCCATCTGTCTGCTGCGGTTGGAGCTGAATAACTACTATTCATCATAGCTACAGGGTTTGCTGAACTTACTCCACCTTGACTTGAACCTGATACATAGTCTACAACATATGGTGAATTAGAACCAGATGCCACTATAGAAGGTGTGTTCGTTGGAGACAATCGGAATATAGGTTCAGAATCTAATTGTGCTACACTAAATGTTAAATTTATCTCTGGTTTTATTAGTTGAGTATTAGTTGCACCTATATTAATACTTCCATTTAGGTCTTGATATTGAGAAGTAAGAGCAAAATCTAGAGGTTGAGGGAAAGGTACAGTATTCATAGAAGCCATAAGATATTGATTATTTACAGCTCCACTTACTCCATAAATATCACTACTTATTTTGTTACCAGTAGTAGTACTGAAAGTCCAATATTCGTGCATAAGTAAGGATTGACCTCCTGTGTCATATTTATCCTTTGTTAACTCCATTAATTGCATAATATAAGGAGAATCTTGATTACCTCCCTGTTCCCAAGGAGTTCCTGAATCTATAGTTCCTCCGAATTTATTGAATATAGTATTATTAGGATTTGGGTCTACAGGTGTATCTCCCATCTCTGGCATTGACATTGTATGGTCATATTTAATATAAGATTTAATCTTAGAATGTCTCCAATATGGAGGATAAGCAGTATAAACTGCTGCTTCAGTACGGTTATCATCTTTATTCTTCCACAAACCTTGTGGTTTTCTTTTCTTTTGTGGTTTAATAAATAGTTTACCTGTACGTTTATGTAAAGCAGTAGTAGAAAGTATTCTACCTTCTTCTTCAGCTTCTTTTATATCACTATATCTATGCTTCACATCTATTTGTTTGATAACAACACCTTGACCAAAACTAGCTGGAGCTTGTCCTTCGGCTAATTGACCAAAATTATATAATAAGAAGTTAGACCCTTCTTCATCTTCAGTGCTACCATAGAACATACTTCCATGTCCACCTACAAATAAATTACTAACAACGCCTTTTGCATCATCACTTTCAGCGTCTGATAAATCGAAATAAGGTTTTGAAGAAATACTAACTCCTCCAGCCGCATTAATGGCCATAAAGTCTATTTCTCCTAATGTTTTGTCTGAACCGTCAAAGTTCTCTTGAATGTATGGTACAGAAGTATCAATATAAGAAGTATAAAGGTCTACGTTACCCGGTGTATTAGTGTTAGCACCTGAAGTTGAAAATCCTAAACCTCCCTCACTTATCGAAACGTTATCTTTTATCTTATATGTAGATATTTGAGGTAAAGCAGCAGATTTAGACAAATCTGTTCCACTGCAATATAATCTTAAATGTCCTCCAACCACATCTCCAGCACCAGTATTTGGGGAATCTGACACAACACCTGAAACAACATACCTATTAGCACTTGCGTGACCTTCTAATTTAAAAGTAGCACTATCTGTAAGGACAGGTGTGTCTTTATAAAGTGCGTTTAATTGTACAATTCCAGTTGTATCCATGTCATATCTTTCATAAAATCTATTTCGTTTTACTTCTACCATTATGCTACTCCTGCGAAGGTATCTACTTTGAACTTACTTCGCCCTGCTGTGAATTTACCAACATGTAAACTTTGAACGTTTAAGCTGGCTCCTGCATTAGCTTGATTAGCGTGAACACCAGCATCGAGCTGGTTCCTTAATATATTATTGGTCCTACTATTATTTATAACTTGCCCTGATTGGTTAGGCATAAAGAGCTCTGGACCTGCTTCTCCTACAATATATGCGCCGTTCCCCATAGTTCTACCTCCTGCTTGCATACCTTTAAGATAACCACCAGTCCTACCAAACCAACTACCAATTTCTTCGATTGCACCACCCGCTGAATAATCAGTACCGAGATAACCTGTTCCTGAGCTTCCATAAAACGCTTTACTGACATCACCAGCAAATCCTTCCTGTTGTACCATAGCTTCTCCTTTTGATAAATTACCCTGAGCATATTGGTTTGCTACCTCTTGTTCAGCTTCTGTTAATTCCTTTCTTTTGAGTACATCAGCAGGTGACATTAATATACCTACTAAATTGTCCCATTTATCTTGGAACCAATCAATAAATCCCTTAAAAGCCATTCGAGCAGTACCTTCTTCACCGAACATACCATCCCACCAATCGCCTATTCCTCCCCAAATCTCTTTAGCGAAATCAACAGCAGAAGCGAAAGCGTCAAGAACGACCTGACCACCATTCCACCAAGTTGATAAAGCTTCGAATTTACCTATCCAATAGTCTGGAGTTAACCATCTTAACCAACCATCTTCTGAATTAAATAATTTATTCCATAGACCTTTGAAACCATCAATAATAGCATCAATAATAACACTATTACCTATATAATACATAACTATATCATATATATTTTTGAAAGCCTCAGAAACTTGATATAACATGAAACCGAAGGTTCCACCAATCAACATGGCTATTCGCATTCCTATCTTCTTTAATGCCCACCATAATTCAGACATAGCGTCTTTAGCAACCTCCCCCACATTCATAAAAACATAACCCATATATCCTATAGTTTGTGCGTTTTGTTCCGTAATTAATCCTATCTTGACCAACCAATCGAGAGCTCCAGACATCTTTTCAGCGAGAGCAGCAGTCATCGACTTTATTCCCTCCACAAAGTCTACGAACAGTTGTTTAATAGGTTCCCATATTCCCATGAGTTGAACTCCCCATGCAACAAAAGCAGCAATAGCGGCCACAATAATAACAACAACAGCAACAATAGCTCCTACCATAGTACCTAGAGCTGCTATTGCATAACCAGCAGCGGTATATAAAGTTTGTAAGGCCATTGCCATTTTTCCTACTTTAACTGCACCTGAACCTGCCGTTTTACCAATTTTAGCTGCATCTTTGGCCTTTTTAGCTTGAGCAGCTTTTGCAGCTTCTTTAGTTTGGAATTTAGGACCCTTTTTACCTTCCCAAGTATATCCTGTTTTCTTAGAACCAGTTATTTTAGGCATCTTCTTTCCAGTTCCCGGTGCTCCGGGCTTTCCTGCAATTATAGGCACATCACTAGCTCCTCCTACATCACCAGCTACTTCTGCTCCTGCCTCTGCCTGAGCTGCTTGAGTTGCTACACCACGAGCCCCTGCTAATTCTAATTCTGAAGCAGCAAGAGCTTGATTTGCCCCAACTTCTGCTGTTTTAGCAGTAATATTATTTACAACAGCTTCGGTTTCTTCTTCAGTAGCCTTTTCAGCTGCAAAAACCCATGTATATAAAGCCATCATTCCAGCTACAGTAGCCCTTAAACCAGCTGTAAGACTGAATAATTTATTTAACATTGTAAATTGTATTACTAGACTAGTAGCTCTAGGCCCTAACCAGTCAATAGCTTTCATTAATACTTTAATTGGTAACAAATAAGCTTTGAGTACGCCAATCGCTGTTTTACCTTCTCCAGAGAATTCAGCAAGGAATTTTATACCATCCTGTATAAGCACTATTAATTCTCTTACTGCTTCAACTGCCACTTGTTGTATAGTTTTACCAAACTCTGTTAATTGTTTATTACCTTCTTCTCCCTCTACTAATAGGTCTTGAAACCCTGTTATTCCATCAATAATAGCACTATGAAACTCATTCATAGCTCCATTAGCTCTTTCTACTCCATCTGCCATAAAGAAGAGCATCTGAACATTATTTTTCAAAATTTGAATTTGAGCAGACATAGATTCATTCTGAATCCTAACCATCTCATCTAACTCTCCACCAGCATTTTCTACATTTCTGACAGCTTCACCAAATTCATCTGCATTTTGCACTAAGTGAACGAAAGCAGTAGCACCACGAACATTCAAGTCTTCAATAAGGCCCGTTAACAGTTCAGTATTGCTTGCGGCTTCGGGCCCAATGATATCTGAATATTCCTTAGCTATTACAGTCAAATCCTTCATAGAGCCATCTGCTTCTTTAATTTCTAGACCCATTCTAGCGAATGCGGCCGTATTATCGTCAGCGTGCTCAGCAAACTCAGCGAGAGCTTGCCTTAGACCACGACCTGCGATACCTGCTTCGAGTGCACGGTTGGTTAATATTTCCAACGCACCCAGTAATTGGTCAACAGATTGACCTGTAGCAGTAAAGAAAGGCATTGCGAATTTAACAGCACTGGATAAATCTTCGTATTCAATCAAAGATTTCTGAATAACATGTGCGAACTTATCTGTTATTTCAGCTGCTTGTTCCATTTCCATTCCGAAACCCATTATAGTCTGTGTAGTTAATTTAGCTATAGTATTGTGGTCTCCCTGAACAGCCATAGATAATTTGAGCGTTTCAGGTAATACCTTAGCAGCATCATTAGCACTTAAACCAGCCGATGCTAATTGATAAAGACCTTCCGCTCCATTTTGCATCTCCAGTCCAAAAGATTGACCAAATTGAGTAATAACGTTACTTGTTTCATATAATTCCTTACGAGTTAGATTGAACACAGAGTTTGCATTCATTAATTCTCTTTCGAATTCTACTAATTCTTGAGTATTTTGTTGTAATTTATAAAACATAGCAGTGAGAGCAGATATAGATTCTCTCAGAGCATTTTGGAAGTTGTTTTTCAAAGCTTCAGCAAATTGAGCTGTCTTACGTGCTGCATGTTCTGCACCCCGTGCTAACTCTTTGATAGCCTCTTCTTCTCCTTTTATAGCTCTCGTTAATAAATCAGTAAGGTCTTTCTCATCTCTGACCATATCCTGATATTCAGCATCCCATTCACTATATGCTTGATTATAATCCTTTATACCTTCATCGACAAAGGTATAGAAATTACGAGCTGCATCTACATTATCTTTAAATCCTTGTTGTTCTGCGTCAAGAAGTGCTATAGATTCTCTATGAGCATCAGCACCTATTTGACCTGTTTTGAGTAACCATTCAGTCTTGGTTCTCATCATCTTGATTTCTTCCATTCCATAGTCTCTTCTACGCGTAGCATTATCTAATTCTAATTTAGCTATACGCTGAAGTTCTTTTCTATTCTTGTCTCCTTCTTTTCCAGTGTCCCACATTACATCTGACATTTTACCCATGTCAAATTTACCAATTTCTCTTTGAGCCTTTTCTAAATCTTCATGGTCGAATAATTTAATAAAAAGGTCTGGAGAACGCTGTTTAACATGAGCAGCAAAATCTTGAAAAGCTCTTTTTCCTGCTTTAAAAGTATTCTCTAATTGTTTAGTGGTCTTTGCTGTACCCAATGCTTTTTGTGTTTTTACAAAAGCTTTTTGTGTTTTACCAGCCACCATTTTAGCTCCCATATTAGTTTTGTTCATAGAGGCTTCAAACTTCTTTTGCCCCTGTAACATCTGGGATTGTAAATTTTTACGATGGTTTTCTATCTTACTTCGTACAGCATTTAATTCAGTTTCAGTTTGTTTAGTACGTTTTTTAGCTTGCTGGACCTGCATGCCATTCATCTTTTTATATAGAGCTGCGGCTCCTGCGCCAATTATTTGACTTGCTTGGCCCATGGCTTGTTTTGAAGGCATAGCTAAACCAATAGCTACCCTTGCTGCAAATACTTGTCCAGCGAAACCCATTAGTGCTCCTTATCCTAATCCACTAAAACTTACTTGTCGCTTCTTTCCTATCATTTCGTCATACTTGGCACGTTTTTCTAAATATCTGTGCCATGTTTGTCTTATCTCTGGCTTATTTTTAGACAATGACGCTACATCACTGTCAGTATATCCATCCATTGCATGTAACATCTCATGTTCATTAAGGGCTGCAAGCAGTCCTTTCAATTCAATACGAGGTGTTTTCTTTATATCTTCCCAACTCATATGAAGGTGCTTCATAAGTGGGATGTATATCAATACCGCATCAGGCGATTCCGTCATCAGATGGTAAAATTTTCAGACTCAGAGCTCTCTACACCCATTATATGATTTGAAATCTTATATCTCAATGATGTGGGTAACATCCCCCAGTTTTCTGCCATTATACTAGCGTTTGCTGGTTGTTTCTTATTAGCTTTTTCAATCATAGCTACAATACGTTGGTTTCCAATTTTAGAATAGTGGGCCATTTTCTCATCATCATCAGCATCTTCAGGGATTGCTCCCATCTTTGGCTCTTCTTCTTCCACTAATTCGCAAAAATGAAAATCAAAGTCTTTCCCTCTATAATCTACACTTGCGTTCTGCACTTCATCAGTCAGTGCAATCAATTCTTCTATGCTCCATGCCGTTTGTTTTTCTTCTTTTGTCATTTAAATCAATTCCTTTGTTTTTTAGAAGGGGAGGTCAATCCTCCCCCTCAGACTACTTACCTATCTATAGGCCTGTAGTAGTTGCTGTAGTGGTAGCTGTAGCAGCGAGTAATGGAGTTACATATGTCATAAACTCCAATGTTTCTTCTGCTGTACCATCAACATTTAGTGTAACTGAGTGACCTTGTACACAACAATTTGGAATAGAGAAAACTTCTACACCGTTTTTCAATTCCAAAAATAATCTATAACCGTGAGTTGCAGTTGGTTCTTCTAAACCGTCCCATGGGTCGGCTGAACCACTTATACCCCAGCGGTATCCGTTGTTATATACTAAATCCCAGCTCAAATCTATTTTCTTTCGAGTGAGTGTTACAGTTGTCTCTTTCTTTGCTTCGACTTTCTGAACAGAACGTAGACCGAAATAGGTAACGTCCTCGTCGACTGCTCCAATAGACAAATCACAACCAGTCAAATCTACAACTAAATTACCGAAAAGGTCGTGAGTACCTGCGGTTACAATACCAGAAGCAAGTGCTTCTGCAAATGTAGTGTATCCTGCTGCACCAGTTCCTACTGTGGAAGCAGTTGTTCCACTAAAGTGTAAACCTAATGTAGATTCTGTTGTGATGTAAGCATTCATATCTCTTCCTAAAAAGTAAGTCATATTATCACCAATCTCCTGCCACTAAGTCTGCATTATCGAATGTGTTAGAACCTGTAGTTAACGTTGGCATTATTGTAGATGCGAATTCGAGGGTTTCCTCGGCTGCACCATCTGCATTTAATGTCATCGTATGACCTGTCCATTCACACCCTCTTAGGGCGTAAACTGGTCCTGCTGCTGCATTCTTAAGTCTTACATGAACTCTGTAGCCGTAAGGCCTGTTGCTTGCTGTTTGTCCCTTTGTAAATTTAGGGTTGCTTCTACCGTCATTAATATTCCATGCTGAAGTACCATCCCAGATAACTCCGAATCTTGCTCCCATTCTTGCAGCATCTGCATTACTTCCATAGAAAGTAGACGTAGCGCTTGGTCCATTGAATAGAATATCGAAGTTGTCATTTGTCTTCTTCTTGGTTATTGTAACGGTATTTTCTTCTCTTAACTGAACTTTGTGGGTGCTTGTTTGACCGAAGAATGGACCAACATCTTCATCTGAAACACCTATACTGACATCAACGCCAGTTACGTCTGAAAGTAATCCTCCACTAATAGAAGCCCCATTCTCCATTGACGGGAATACAGCGCTGCCTGTAGCAACAACCTTGGCTTCTCTTGATGTAATCCCTACAGAACTATCATCGCTCTGTGAGGATTCCGTGGTGACGAATACTTCAACGTCTCTTCCTAGGAAATATACCATACTATCTTTTCTCCTTTATTTGTCTAGACAACATTGCGAACATTTCACTCGACTATTTTTATATACTCAAGTCTAGTATATAAAGCTTATGCTCCTTCGTACTATTTTTAAGCACCAACTTCCTTATATTTTCGACCTGCGGCTCCACCTGCACCAGCTCTACCAGCCCTAATGAATGGAAGTGTCCACTGTAAAACCTCTTGTCTTCCACTTGATGTCTGGTTAGCCCAAGGACTATTGTCTTCAAAAAACTTTCTATTTCCTTCCCATTTATTTGCTTCAGAACGAGTCTTCCAATGTTGTTCTCCAGCAGACATTTTCTTTTTCATATTTGCCATAAAATCTCCACTACCCCCCATATTTTCCTTAATATTGGCCATAATCTTAGCATTAAGTGCAGCAATTATATCTCTATTACCCTTTACACCTACTTCTACATGAGGAGCTATACTCGTAAGTTCTCTTAATAACATGTCTCCTTCTAATTGTTTTCCTAATAATTTATCAATGGCTGCATTTCTATAATATTCATCCATCATTTGTTGTCTTAATCGATTATCTCTATAATCTTGCCATTTAGTATCATTAGCAAACATTGCACTACCTACTAAATCTATAAAGAATCTATTACCATCACGCATTGCTAGAGTTACTGGGTCAGAAAATGTAGCTCCTCCTTGGTCAATAACCCAATTCCATGAAACTAAATATTCTTTATTTTGTTTGGCTACATAAAAGGGGGCTACAAATTCAAAACCAGTTCCTTCTCCACCCATCATCATAGCGTCTATTAAACGTACAGCAGTTTGTCTAGCCTGAAATGTTGCTCCCATATCTACATTAGCACCAAATCCATCCTTTCCTTCCTTTACGCCCTCCATTTCTAATTGACCTGCTACTATATTCATTCTTTGTGCTATATCTCTAGTTTCAAATCCTAATTCTTCAAATGCATTATTAATCATATCTGCTTGTAGTTGATTGAAATCTGTAATAATTTTTACAGCAGTTTTAACATCTGGAACTGTGGTTTTGAATCCTTCCGCTGCAAAAGCGGCTGAATATCCTCCTTTTTTGTAAAGACTAGCAGCAGTAACTTCAACACCTACTGATGAATTTTGTTCTAATTGTACTAATTTCTTTAAATCTCTACCAGCTGCATTATCTAATGACCTTAAAGTATAAACCAAATCACCTTCAGCTCCTTGTGTTGATATATCAACATTCTGACGATTACCTTTTGAAAATGTTCTAGCATATTCTTTAGGTAAAGCACCTACCTTACTACCCTTTAAGAACTGTTGGTTTTTGTTTAAATCTCGTTCACCCCATTTTCTCATTAATTCTGGATTATCTATACCTATCCTAGCTGCTTCTCCGTCCTCTGTTAATTTATTACATAAAATACCTATACCCAATTCTTCTGGAGATTCACCACCGTAATTTACTCCTTCAGTTACAGGATTTTTATTTATTGTGGGGTCTGATTCAGCATCTGCATAAATTTCAGAGATATCATCAAGTATAGATTCTTGGAAGGCTTTAGATGCTTGCGCTAAGAATCCTCTACTAGGTAACCATGCAGGATTACTACCAAATGTTTTACCTGTACCTCCTACTAATTTACTTAGAGGGGCTTTAAATGGTAATTCTCTCCATAAATCTTTAGGGCCATCTGAGGTAGGATAATCCAACATACTTTCTGGTTGAGTTAAATTTCTATCATTAACAGAGAGTTTTTCGAGTAACTCATGTAAATTATCAAATTTATCTAAGCCACCAAAAGTTTCAGCAGATTCTCTCCAGTTATTAGGTTTAATAACACCTCCTTTTGAACCAGTTCCTGCTACAGTCATCTTACCTATTGTTTTACTCATAGCATCCCAAGTTCTGCTTGCCCTAAAAGCAAACGGTTGTTTAGCACCAGCCTGAGGATGTAAACTACGCAAGTTAACTAACCATGAAGCAACATTACCTCCATATAACCAATGAACATAAGGTAATAATACATCTGTAACATAACCTTCTCGCCCTTCTCCTGCGTTAACAGAACTATCTTTCTTTAAAAAATCAAAAGCTTCAGTTCCACCTATAGAAGGACCCCATTCTAAATAACTATCATCACCTTCGGAAAATACAGATGTACCGGGATTCTCAGAGAAAATATAATCTGATGCCTTATTAAACTGTTCAATTTTACTTTGTGCCATAAAGGGTACATATCCCATCATCACCTGTCTATAAACATTCTGTCCTTGACCACGTTGAAACTTATTAGGTAATGTCCACTTAGCCATGCTTATCTAAAATTCTCGAAACTAACACCCATCGTAGCAGTAGCTCCCCATAGTTCTAAATCAGCATTATAAGCTACATCAGAAAAACCATTATAATTTCTTTCTATAATTTGTACCTTAGTAGCATCAAAAGATAAATCCATGAGACTATTTGCCACATTGAGCATAGCCCAATTTAATAACCTCCTTTGTTTATATACTTCTGTAGAACTACCACCATCGGGGGTGATACTCTTAGAAGAAGTTTTATCTACTATAACGTGAAATCTAAACGCAAGGCCATATATCTCTCCTGTTTTATCACTACCACCAAATGTAGCGTTCTGTCCATAAAACTGAGTATCTGAACCATTAGCAAGTTGTTCTACTATAATACATGGATAAGAAACATCTATAGCTTCTGGATATTGTCCATATACAGTAAAACCAGAAAAGTCTGTTCTAAGCTGGTCTATAATAGCGCGTTCTATAGTATTAATAAAATCAGCCATATGCCCTCCTTAGTGAATCTCTCCTACCTTTAGTTCTTACACAATTAAATATAATATAGCCGTCAGTCATGTCTTTTAAAGAATGAACATGCCATGATATAGACTTATAATATTCTATACCTCTAATCATAACAGTATTACCCTTAGTTCCATCTACACTGAGTTCAAATCTTTCAAAAGGGTTTTCTTCGTTCCAAGCAGAACCACTAGCCATAGTTATTGCTGTTCTAGTACCAGCCTTATATACACTAGTACCATCATCTATACTTCCACTCCCAAATGGAACATCTACTGTTAACCAGCTACCTGTAGGTATAGTTAAAGTACTTCCTGTAGTATAGGTAAGTTTATCATTAGCAGTAGTACCGCTCTGATAAGAACTAAAATTCATAAGCGCTATATTGCTTGCTCCACTACCCTTTATTTGGAAGCGTAATCTATCTGCTTCTAGAACATTCTGAGCACTAGCACTATAATGAAATGTGCCATTCGTATCATCACCGAATGTAGCTGTAATAGTTTGCCCATCAGAGGTAAACTCCATATCAGCTGTGCCTGATGCCCATCCAGTTGTGCCAGACGTAGGAACGCTATATATAGTTCTATTGTTAACTATTAATCTATCCCAACCTTCTATCTCATTAAAATCAGTATTATTATCTTGGTCGAAATTAGGCATATTCTTTATAGTTTCTAAATTAGGAGTATAAACTCTAGCAGCTCCTATAATATTACCACCTGCTTTTTCAATTTGATAATCCGCAGTAACAGCAGGTCTAATAATAGCTGGTAAGTTGGGCATTAACATCTCACTACCACTAACTACGCCTGTTGAAACTCCATAATTATCTTTACCATAAATGGGTGGTCTATGATAAGTGACATATTGAGCCTGTTCTGTTCTATATCTTAAAGCACGAAAGACTCTGTTCATATTCAAAGCGCCCGGACGGACACCTTGTGAACCTATAAGGCCGGGCATTAATACCTCCTAGTTCCATTAGGTACGGGATACATATTCTTAGTTGAATCAACACCTTTAACGTTTTTCATCCAGTTGACATTACCAGTCCATGGGTTAGCGTTGTAAGTGCTTCTTTTAATGCTTAGTCCAAGTTTCATTATTAGTTGTTGTTCAGCTAATTCTTTAAAATGAACATAAGCTTCGCTCTCATAATAGACAGCTAAATCTCCTACTTGTATACGCTCTATCCCTATACCATTCTGAGCCATACAAGCCAGATAACAAGTATAATACATTACTGCATTATCATAAGTATTATTAGAATTAAGTGAAAAAGTTGTACCTGTATTTTCGTTAAACCATTCTGCTGCAATATTAGCTAGAATGTCTATAGTATCGTTGTCTAATTCTTCCTGTTCGATACCGGCCAACAGGCGAACTCTGTTACGGAAAGTTGCGTTCCAAGATATGCTTACTGCCATTATATTACTCCCATCATCATAGCTCCGCTACCTGTAGCGGCTGTTATGACGATACCTACCCACCATCTCATTTGAGCTTTTATATCATTTTCCCATTGTTCATGGTGATGTAAGTGGTTAGTGAAGAGAGTTTCAAACTTCTCCATACGATTGAATACCGTTTTTACGCGTTCATCCATTCGGACTAGAAGTTCGTCGCGCTCCTGCACCTTCATATATAATTTACTCCCGTTCTCATATTTAAAGCTTTCCTCATAATTGTATCCATACTGGCCAAAAGTAATTTGTTGATGAAATAGTAGCGTAGGCATAACCATTTCCTGCGAAACCATTACCTCCCATATCGAATGGGTCGAGTGGTGCACCTGAACCTGCTGCTATTACTGGTCCTACACCGGGCACTTCGTATGCACCACCACCAGAACCTCCGTGTGATATTGAACTTCCACCACCACCACCACCACTAGCTCCTTGCGGACCTGATGGACCTTGTGGACCTGCTGAACCTACTGAACCGTGTGCACCTTGTGGACCTGTAGAACCTGTAGAACCTGTAGCCCCTTGTGCTCCTGTAGAACCTGTAGAACCTGTAGCACCTTGAGCACCTGTAGAACCTGTAGAACCTGTAGCACCTTGAGCACCTGTAGAACCTGTAGAACCTGTAGCACCTTGAGCACCAGTTGAACCAGTTGAACCAGTAGAACCTTGTGCTCCCGTAGCACCATCATTACCTTGTCTTCCTTGAACACCTTGACCACCTTGTGGACCTTCAGGGCCGGGGTCGTTACCGGGACCTTGTACACCTTGTCCTCCTTGAGGACCTGTTGAACCTATATTACCACGTGGACCTTGAGCTCCTGTAGAACCTGTGGAACCTGTAGCACCCTGAGCTCCTGTAGAACCTGTAGCTCCAGTAGCACCTTGAGCACCAGCAGAACCATTAGAACCTGCTGGACCTTGAACTCCTTGACCACCTTGAGTTGCACTACCTGTACCACCTTCTGGTCCCTGAGCTCCTGTAGAACCTTGAGGACCTGTGTTACCTGTAGTTCCTGTAGCACCTTGTGCTCCTGTAGAACCTGTATTACCTGTATCACCTTTTGCACCTTGTGCACCAGTAGAACCTGCTGCACCTTGTGCACCAGTAGAACCAGCAGCACCCTGCGCACCTGTTGAACCAGCAGCTCCTTGAGAACCAGTAGCACCAGCAGCTCCTTGAGAACCAGTAGCACCAGCCGCACCCTGTGCACCTGTTGCACCAGCAGCTCCTTGTGCACCTGTTGAACCAGCAGCTCCTTGTGCACCTGTTGAACCATTAGTACCTGCTGGACCTTGTGGACCTTGAGTTGCACTACCTGTACCACCTTCTGGTCCCTGAGCTCCTGTAGAACCTTGAGGACCTGTTCCTCCTGTAGCACCTTGTGCTCCTGTTCCTCCTGTTCCTCCTGTTGCACCTGTAGCACCTTGAGCACCTGTTCCTCCAGTTGGACCTTGAACTCCCTGTCCCCCTTGAACTCCTTTGTCACCTGTTCTATTAAATTCTAAAACAATTCTTTCACCATTACTAAATGGTGGATTACCTGAACCAACTAATGGAGTAACATCAATTTTGAAATATCCTGATGCTTCAGAAACTCCTGTTACTTGCATTGATGCATAAGATGTATCACTACCATCAGCAGACTGTATGATTATAACACCTTCGACTGAACTAGAAGAATCATCCCATGTACGCATCCATGCTTGTTGGTCATTACCGTCTTCATCGGTATCATCTATAAATATTTTTGAAACACTACTGAAAGTGCCATGATTAAACCTAATATCCCCTGAACCGGGGTCTGAATCACTTGTGGAAGTATCGAATGTCCATGGGGTTCCTCCACGATACCCTGTAGCACCTGTAGAACCTTGCGCTCCTGTTGCTCCTGTAGCACCTTGAGCACCTGTTGAACCAGTTGAACCTTGAGCTCCTGTAGCTCCAGTGGAACCTTGAGCTCCTGTAGCACCAGTTCCTCCCTGCGCACCTGTTGCACCTGTTGCACCTTGAGAACCAGTAGTTCCTTGCGCGCCTGTAGCTCCAGTTGAACCTTGAGCTCCTGTAGCACCTGTTGCACCTTGAGAACCAGTTGTTCCAGTTCCTCCTTGAGCTCCAGTAGAACCCTGAACTCCATCTGGTCCCGGGTCGCCCGGTGGACCACCAGCACCCTGTGCACCAGCAACTCCTTGACCACCATCAGAACCTTTCGGACCTTGTGGACCTTGTGGACCGGGAATAACACTATCTGCTCCTGTAGGACCTTGTGGACCTTGTGAACCTAATCCACCTCCACCACCAGTAGCACCTGTATTACCTTGTCCTCCTTGTGTTCCTTGTCCACCTTGTGAACCCGTTGCACCTTGTGCACCTGTAGAACCTTGTGCACCTGTAGAACCTTGTGCTCCTGTAGCTCCTGTAGCACCTTGTGCTCCTGTAGCACCTTGAGCACCAGTTGCTCCAGTTGAACCTTGAGCCCCAGTTGCACCGGTTGCACCTTGAGAACCAGTAGTTCCTTGTCCTCCCTGAACTCCTTGTCCTCCTTGTGTTCCTTGACCACCTTGAGCACCAGTAGCACCAGTTGCTCCCTGTGCACCTGTTGCACCTTGAGAACCTGTAGCTCCAGTTGAACCTTGCGCTCCCGTAGCACCAGTTGCTCCCTGTGCACCTATTGCACCTTGAGAACCTGTTGCACCTGTTGCACCTTGTACTCCAGTTTCACCAGTTGTTCCTTGACCACCTTGAACTCCTTGTCCTCCTTGTGTTCCTTGACCACCTTGTGTTCCTTGTCCTCCCTGAACACCTTGTCCACCTTGAACACCTTGTCCTCCTTGACCACCTTGTCCTCCTTGAACTCCTTGTCCACCTTGTGCACCTGTAGTTCCAGTACCTCCTTGAGCACCAGTTCCTCCCTGCGCACCTGTAGTTCCTTGTGTTGCACTACCTGTATCTCCATCGTTACCTTGAACACCCTGTCCACCTTGGACACCTTTATCTCCTGTACGATGGAATGCTAATATAATATTTTCACTGTTCGCAAAAGGTGGATTAGCTGAACCCACAACTGGTGCGACAGTTAATTTGAAATAACCTGTCTCTTCTGAAACAGCTGTTACTTGTAAAGAAGCATATGAAGTGTCATCTCCATTTGCTGATTGTAATATAATTGTACCTTCAACAGTTGATGTACTATCATCCCATGTTCGATACCATGCTTGTTGGTCGTTACCATCTGCGTCTGCATCATCTATATATAATTCATCGACACTTGAAAATGTAGCATGATTAAGTGCAAGTTTTCCTGCACCGGGGTCTGAATCAGATGTAGCTGTACTAAAGATATATTCTGTTCCACCTCTTATACCATCTGTTCCTTGTCCTCCTTGAACCCCTTGAACCCCTTGACCTCCTTGAACTCCCTGTCCTCCTTGTGGACCTTGAGCACCAATAGCTCCTTGTGCTCCTGTAGTTCCTTGACCACCTGTTGTTCCTTGAGCACCAATAGCTCCTTGTGCACCTGTTGCACCTGTAGAACCTTGCGCTCCTGTAGCTCCAGTTGTTCCTTGAGCACCTGTAGTTCCCTGACCACCTTGGACACCTTGTCCTCCCTGAACACCTTGTCCACCTTGTGTTCCTTGTCCTCCTTGAACTCCTTGTCCTCCTTGAACACCCTGTCCACCTTGAACTCCCTGTCCTCCTTGAACTCCTTGACCACCTTGAGCACCAGTAGCACCAGTTCCTCCTTGTGCACCTGTTGCACCAGTTGAACCTTGAGCACCAGTTTCACCAGTTGAACCTTGAGGCCCAAGCGCTCCTTGAGAACCTGTTGAACCTTGTACTCCAGTATCACCAGTTGTTCCTTGAACACCTTGACCACCTGTTGTTCCTTGAACTCCCTGTCCTCCTTGAACACCTTGACCACCTGTTGCACCTTGTGCACCTGTTGAACCCTGAGCACCAGTGGAACCCTGTGCTCCACCTGTATTTGCTACCCAAGCTGTACTTCCATCAGTAGCTCCTGTAATAATATAACCATTAGAAGCGGGCGCAGCTGTAGGTAATGTAAATGCACCTGCAATAGTTAATGAACCATCCTGTGCTAATTTTAATTTTTCTTGATATGTTGTTGCGTCACTAGCAAATTCCCATACTATGGATTGAGGAGCAGAAGCTACTCCTGCTGCTCCTGAAGCAGCCATTCTCCATCCTACAGGGTCTCCTGCTGGATTAGCTATAGATGTAGGACCATACTTAGTAAAATATATAGTTGGATATCCAGCATTCTCACCACCAGCTCCATCTGTAGCATCTTGTTTTAATTCAATGTTAGGGAAATATTTATAAGAAGACCCACCAGATGACATACCTGAATCTTGTATTTTCATTCTGGTAGCGCCAAGATTAGGGTCAATAGTATATTGAGTTCGAGCCCCTGTTTCAATATACATATTTCCAGAAACTGTGTGAGTATAAAGTTTAGCAAAAGAAGCTGTCCAATTAGAACCACCACCTGCGATGGTTCCTGTTAATAACATGTTAGTTCCTAATGCACCAGCACTTGTATAATAATTAGCATCACTATTAGCTGCCCATGATAATTGAGCAGGATTGTTACCATCAGTTACTAAAGCATATCCTGAAGTTCCTTCATCATCAGGCATAATTAATTCAAAATTAGTACCAATCGCAGCTGCGGCAGAAAGCTTCATAGTGTTACTTCCATTACTTGTATCTTCTACAAATGTAATATAACCAGCTGCTGCGGTGTTACCACCCATTACTGAGCCAGTCGTAAATGTAACTTCGGGACCAAATGTAGTTAATGCATCACTCTTCCAAGTTCCTGCTGATGAAGTTCCATCAGTTAAACTACCTGTAATTTTTGCATCTGTTGTGCCCCATGTAGCTTCGTCAGTATAATAATTAGAGCCCGCAAAAGCTGCCCAACCTAGCCCCCCATCGGCAGTATTATCTATAATTAGAGCTTGCCCATTAGAGCCTGATGCTACTCTAATATTTCTACCATATTGATTAACAGTGAGAAGGTCTCCTTTAGTTGAGAGAGTGCCACCTACGCCTCCATCTATAAAGGCTTTTGTAGTCCCATAAGTATTAGTACTTGTTAGAAGTTGTTTCACATTTTTTGCCATGACATTCTCTCTTGCGGGTTATAAATAAAAGTGGAGGATTTAGGGTATCCTCCGAACCCTTGTAAAAACAATTAGTTCAATCTAAGCGTTAATACAGATTGCACCGACTGATGGTCTTACGACCTTTAGTCCGTATCTCATTGACATGTAAGAACCGACAATTCCGAAACCGGGATTTGCCTCTTCTACGGTCAATGGTCGTCTCTCCACATAAACCATTGGCTTAACGGACAAGTCGAACATACCTATTCTGTCTGATGGAACCCAAGCGTTTACCACGACATCTAATCCGTACAAGCTTCCAACTTTACCTGTTAGGGCAGTTTTGTTGAAAGGATTTGCAGCATTATTTAAAGTGGTTGTTGGATTACTTGCATCTCCGACTTCTCCTCCAGCAGCTGCTGTGAAAGCAGTTACGAAGTCACCAATCTTTAAGAGATGGTGATAGTGAGCAGGGGATATGAACAAGTGTGTTGCATTGTATCCGTGTGTTGCTATGCGGTCAATTCCTTTTGCGACGTCTGCGAGAGCGAAAGCACCAGCTCCAGAACCACCTGCGCTATTGAAGTAAGCACCACGAATTAATCGTGTGCTTGATTCGTTAGCGTAAGATGTTAATCTTTTACCGGATGCGTCGATATCTGCGGCAGCCATACCGCTACCAAAGAATCCACCATATATGTTGTTTGTGAAGTTAGATAGATTAGCTTCGGATGTATCTGCGTCGATAGCATAAGTACCGAAGGTCGTGTCTGCTGCACCACCGAAAACAACCTTAACTACGTGTTCGGTCATGTGTCGGTCGACAGCTCTGCGAGCTTCTGTCAATGCCATCTCTACTTCATTGAATCTAGAGTCTTCTATCATTCTTCGGGTTACGGCCGTTGCTATACCCCATTCTTTCACTGAAATACGCTCGGAGCGTAGCTTAGTGTGTTGGTATTTCGGGGTCGAACCCTCATCTATTGGTTCCAGCTTCATGCTGGGTTGTGCGAAAGTAATATCAATATTACCGCCTGTATCAGTCGTCATTGGTTCTGCAAAGTATTGCATTACTGGAAGGTCTGTGACCTTGTAGTCCATAATTGCGTCTTTGTAGTCGACGAGTATGCGTTCTCCGGTTCCACCGGTTGCAGCATATGCACCTGAATTAAGGCTAGTTAGAACACCGGGTGTTGCTGTTGGGTAATCGGGCATTTATAATTCCTCCTACTTCTCTAGCCCCACAGGACTTGTTGCATGGTTGCAGCACCGCTGTGAGCACCACTAGTATCGATATAAGTTCCGACAGCTACGCTTGATGCGCTTGCTACGCCGAGGTTACCGTCAGCTAATGTAGCTACACCATCTCCTCGTCCTACGGTTCCTGAAACAAACATGTTCAAGACTATACCTTTACCTGTGATTACACTTACAGTGTTTCCAGATGTTGCATCGACCATTGCGACTCCAATAGGCATAACATTATCTGCTGATGCTATTGTGTCTACTTGAGCGTCTGCTCCCATCTGTAGTGCGTACCCTGCTGTGATGGTACTACCAGCTGTGAAAGGAATAATCCTTGCTGGAGCTCCACCATCGTTTACTAAAACTTCTGTTGCCATGTTTAGTCACCTCTGGGTTTATAGACTTCAGGGTTCAATCTAAATCGTCCTGAATTGTCCATTTTTATACCAAACTTTCTTTCTGTTTGCTCAGGTTTTACTTCTCCTTCTGGAGCTTTACCTTTGCCGAAAGAACGCTCGGTTTCTGTTTCTGGCACTGGCATTGCTGCCAATGCTTCGCTGAATCCAGTCAGCTTCATCTCGTCCCATGCTGATAATTCTTCTAAACGTGAAGACTTCTTCTCCTCATCAACAGTTCCAAGAAGTAATTCTTTAGAGATAACAGCCTCGATAGTCTTGGCTTTTCTCTCCTCAGCTTCAGCGGCTTTGCGAGCTTCTTCTGCTTCTTTAAAAGTCTCAATAGATTTGAGAGCTTCATCATAAGCTGATTGAATCTCTTTGTTAGCTGCTTGTGCTTCTTCTAACTGTGTCCTGAGTGAAGCGAATTCGCGCTCGACGATATTCTCAGCGTCGGACTTTACTTCCTTAACTTCTTCGGTCATATTATCTACCTCTGTAGTTGTCCCATCTGCTTCACAACATTCTTTACCGTCGTTACATGAGTCACAGCAATCTTTATGCTCTTCATCTTCAGACTCTGAATGTGCACATTCCTTTCCATCTTCTATTGTACATTCCTTACAGACGGGGTCCATTTTTTCATTGTCTATGAAACTAATTTCAGTAGGAGTTACATTAGTAGCAAAAGTGCTACCCATCACATCAATATCGTTTGAAAGCCAATCAATACTAACATGTGTCATGTCTCCCTCCTTGACCTTATCCATCACTTCCTGTCCACGGCCATATTTATTAGATACTGTTGCTAGCATCTGGACCGCTGTTTTTCCATTATCCATCTTGATTAGAGAAGGGCTCGTTGCCATGCCGATTAAATCCTCCTCGGTTCTTTGATGGTCGACATAAATTGGGAGTTCATTAAAACTCTCAATATGTTCTTTTAAAATATTGTCTTCAATATAAACTTTTTGTTCTCCTTCCTCATCAGTATACTCATGAGGTCCGGATGTAATAGCGATGACTGGGAATGTAACAGAGTCAACACCCTCATCGCTTGTATAAGTTAAATCTTCTGCTTCCCCTACGGAGAGAGCAAAAGAACGACGCACTGGTTCTAAAGATTTTCCATCTGTTCCAAATTCCCGCTCAACACCATTATCAGCTGCCCAAAGATTACACATACCATGTGCCATCTCGTTGTGATTATCAAAACCACGCTTCTTTAGTGTTTTACCTACAGTGTCTACACATTGTTCTATTTTATTCATGCTCTGTCTCCTGTAACATTGGCGGAAGGCTTATTGCCTCTGTTCTGTGCTCTGGCGGTTTCTTCTTTCTTGTCTTCATTCTTTCCACCAGAGATGTTTGCATTCTTATCACTTTGTTCTTTCTTGATAGGAGATGCCTTGATATCTTCAGAAGTTTCCATATCTAATTCTACAACTCCTTCAGGGTCAAGACCACGCTCCTCTCTAACTTCGCCGGGTGATAATACACCTTCAGATAGATAAATCATATCTGTCTTAGCTTTAGTGAATGCGTCATCAACATTAATTTGCCTGAACTTAAACTTAGCCTCACCACTTTCTAATTGTGGCATTAATTGTGCGTTAAGTGCTCCTTCTACCATAGTTTGTAAATATCTTACATATGGTTCAAAAATAGGTCGAGCTTGCTCAGGTTGTTCCCACATAGTCATAGGTACTTTCAGTGCCATGTGGATTTTCTTTAATATGTCGTCTGTATACTTACCGTATTCAAACGCTCTTTGTGTTCCTTGTAATTCTTTGATTACTATGTCGTTACCATGTATAATGTCTTCACCGGGTTCTAATGCATTGAATGCGTCAACAATCTCATTAATCTTATCCGGTCCATAAGGCATATCTGGTAAACCACAAGATATATCAAAGCGAGAAGATGCATACTTATTAAGTGCTGCTCCTATATCTCTCTCTGCGTAATCTTTTAAATCTATTAAATACATAATAGGGTGGATATCTGATAATCCATAACCATAGTCTTCGAATTCGTTATTCTTAAGTTCTATGATTTCATCAGGCTCGAAACGAATATTTTCTTTATCGTCTCCTACGTCCTGATAATAATACATTATCTGACCGTGCTCATTGCGTTGAACATACATGTTCTGACTTGAGCGTAAAATTAAATTGTCTCCAGTCCATTCTAAATATCCAGTTCCAAATATACGTGCATTCCGTAACCACCCATAAAGTACGTTTTCCATGTTTATGTCTCTGAACAGTTCTTCTACATCGTCACGTAACTCATCTTTCTCAGTTACAATATCGAAACAGTCTTTAACTGCATAAAGACATGGAAGGTCAATTAGTGTTCTGACTATAGGGTCAGCTAAATAGACATTAAGATACATTCTATTACTACCTATATGTTCTTCATATTTTCCTGATGTTGAAAAACCATAGTTAGAGTTAGACAGTTTAAGTCTTTTTATAACACCTGCTCCATAACTTCGTGGGTCATCCTTTTTGAAGGCTGGTTCGCTTCCTACGGATGCAAAACGTCGCCTTACATTATCAATAAACGACATGGCTATTTATATTAAATCGAAAATAGTATATAAAGCTTTCCTCCGATTTATATCAAAATTTACCATATCGGCCTTTATTTAGTCGAACTCGGCGTTGTCGAGTGGTAAAAAGACCCTTATTAGAAACCTTCCCTGAAAAGTCTCTTTGGACCTTTCGAGGGCTTCCTTGTTTTAAATCTGCGTTACCAAAACTACCTGCTCCCGGTAACATACTTAAAGTGGCATGTAGACCCATTGCAGAACTATCACAATAGTCATCATGCTTTGTATCTGGAGCAGCTATCTTTTCTGTCTTATTAGCTGCATCCATTGTATATTGTAAGTCGAAATGTTCTCTTATCCATTTATTAATTACCTTAGCTTGATGTGGTAATAGATTATCAGGACTAGGCACTATTACGCGCCCCTGTTGGATAAAAGATTGATAATCTCTATACATCTGTGTTTTAGTACCTCTAGGTCCTCCTGTAAAAACAAAGCCTATAAAATGTATTTGTGGAGCTGAATTGATACATGCTAGTCTGAGGTCTTGTTCGATAGCGCCACCAATTCCCGTACAATCCACAATAAGCTTATCAGCACCAAGAGCATTAGAAACATCCATAATACGCTGACGTTGAAATGGAATGTCGTGCCCACCAGTTCTAGGATTGATTTCTTCAATGTATATAAGGCGTGCAATATCATCTCCCACAATATCCCCCATAGACTTCTCCCTTCTCCATCCTGTAATAACAGTAGAGTTAACAGATTTCCCAACATCAACACCGACAGTAATGTTAGGACCGTAATCTCGTCCCGACTCAAGGGACTCTGGGGTTGTGACTTCATACTCATGTAGACATGCTTTTATTTTTTCTGGATTGAATACATTCGATACAGACTCTACAAACTCACATTCGTATTCTGTCCTCCAGTAGATAGAATCTTCCCCCCATTCGGTCATCTTATCTAACATTTCTACTTCTGTATAAGGAGCTGAATAAGCATCTCCGGGCTTCACTGCGTCACGCCACGTATAATGTAGTCTAGTAAAGGAACCAGCATATCCATCATCGTAAAGATAACGCCACATATGGTTATCTTTTGATTTTGGAGTTCCTAAATTGATAAATGGCGCTTTATTAGAAACTATTGCTGGTTCTACATTATCTACAAAGAGTCTATCATCAATAAGTGGAGACTCGTCAACAATACATAAAGTAGGATGTTGTCCACGTATAGCCTGTCCCTGATTACTAGGCGCTAATGGTGCTCTGCGCATCATTGTGCCACCTTTCATGCGTATATGGGGCTTATTGTGGAATTTATAATTATCTACTAAACTATCTAAGAATTTATTATCCTTGAAGTTTCGATACACATATCCAAAGATTAATGCAGCTTGGTCCTCTGATGGAGCCAATACAAAGATTAAATCCCTAAATCTTTTAAAAAACATATAGATAGTGACAGCTACCGCTAAGGCGTATGACTTTCCACTACCACGTGGCGCTAAAATAGCCAGTTTACGTTGCTTACCATTCTGAGGATGTGTTAAAGATTTAACAATTATATCCTCTTGCAGTGGTCTCAACTTTAATGGTCGTTGTTTATTATCAATTAAATACGTTGCACAAAAGGCACGTATCAATTTTAACATTTTATCTTCACTGTGTCTACACTTTTCGAATATATCCTCTAATCCTCTTGAATCATAAGTTCCTATTCCACTAAGAGCTTTCTTTAGTGTCTTCGTTTCGTTCTTTACTGGTAGACTCATCACTTAAATCCTCCAAGAAGGAAGCAAATCCTTCTGTCTTCTGTTCCACTACACTTGGTATTTCAATGTTCAACGCTCTGAATTCCGTATGTATGTCTTTAACGATTGCATTTCTTTGGCGCAAGAGCTCTGTTCGTAAGTTAATATCCCGAAGATGTACAGAAATTTCTTCCCAAAGAATGTCTTCAAGAGTGAGATTGCGAGCCAGCAAGCGTACAAGTTCTTTATGACGTTCATATTCTCCTTCTCCTACTCGCTGGCGTAACCGCTGCTCATATTCTGTCTCGTTCAAATTTTCTTAGCTTCTGTTAAAGCGTCTTTGAGTTCTGTCTTAACAACCGTAGCGAATTTATCATCGTTCTGGTCATATGCTGACATTATTACATTTCTGAGCATTGCATCTTTTACATGCTTTTGAGCTGCTTCATCCAGCTTCTCGTAAGCTTTAACCTGTGCTGCTGTCATGGACTTATCCATAAGGTCGAGCAATTCATCATCATACTTCTTTAATAGAGGTAATAACAAAGCTCTTACAGCTGGTTGTGTGTATGCAATATAGGCCGCGAGTGCGCCTATAACTACCAAAGCTAAAGCTAGCTCAGGTGAGTCACTTAATGCATCCAATAATCCATCTAGCATTCCAGATTCGCTTACATCATCAGCAGTAACGTTACTGGTCATATTAGTGTCCAGAGCAGTATCATTATTGCTTGTTTCGTTTGTTGTGTTGTTTGACATAGTTTTCTCCATGGTGGGGCTCCCCTTGGACTCTGGCGTATGCCTGTCCTGTGAAGCCTTGGCCCTAACGGGCGAGCCCTTAATAACTAGGTGGTCGCCCTATATAAGGCTTACTATTTACTCTCTTAAAGTCTTTTTATGAGAGCGTGCTTGGCGTTTGCCTATAACGTGTCCGTGATGCTCTCTTCGTGCTATCTCGGATTCTGTTACATCTCTTATCTGCTTTAGTGCAGTTTCTTTAGATATAGCGTGTTTTTCAAGAGCGTGGGTTTTACCACCTACGTGGCTGAAGACTTTCTCTCCAGAGCCACTCTTTCTCATTGTTAACGTTTTATCTATATTGTATTTTTTATTTTGACTTACCATATTTTCTCCTTATAAAATTAGCGGCGCGCTATTCCTATGGTTCTGGTAAATCCTCTTCTTGTCCAACCATCCTAACTTTCTCTAGCCATGCTACAGATGTTGGGGTTTCTCTTGGACCTATTCTACCGCTTCCATCTGAAGCCATAAATTGTTGCTGGGTTTCATTGCCCGGTGCATCTATGGATTCATTATGGGTTATGGGAAAGCCTCTTACTGTTTTCTTGGCTTCCATAGCAGCGATATCTGCTTCACTTACTGTAGAAAAATCTAGTTTCATATCTGGATTATTCTTGTGAAAGTGTTCTCCTTTAAGTTCTGGGTCGGCCATTATTCTTCCTCCCCAGCTTCTTCTTCTTCCTCTGCTTCAGCGCAGTCGCAGTTGCAGCAGCAGTGCATCATATGAGATAGAGCTTCTACTACCTCGTGTAATCCTGCGACTTCATCTGCTAATTTCTCTTGTTCGAAATCGTTCATTTTTTGTTCTCCATTTTATGTTCTTGTTCTTGCTGTTTAGATTCTATCATCTGAGCTTGTGACTGAGCTTGGTTATTATAATCAATAACAGATTGTGCTTTTATCTTATAGAAAGCAGTCTTCTCAGCTTGTTCTTGTTTCCAGACATCTAAAGCATCTTTGATAATTAGAAGGGCTGGCCCACCTAATATAGCAATCAAAGTTGTATATCCTTCTATATCTTCAAGAACTGCGGCATCGTTAAGTCCACTGTGTATAACAAACCCAGCAAACCCAACCCAGAGTAAAACTAAAGGTACAGCAATCATGAACATAAAAATATCGTTAAATGTTACTCCTTCCTTTGCTACGTCTTTATCACTCATTTGTGGTTTCTCCTTTTCCTGTGGCTTCATCTTCTTTTCTTTCTTCTTTCTCTTCGGTATCATTCTTATTACTGTTTGTAATAGTCTTCCCCATGGCGTTAAAAACCAATAGGTTATCCGGAGAGCAAAGGCAATTACTATTGTAATTCCAGCAAGTGCTAGAGCAACTGCTGAAACTTCCATTAGAGTTAGTAGAAACTCCGCTAGAGGACTCATTCATTCATCCTCCATGAAGCCGCCATTAGCTTCTACTTCTTTCATCTTCATTTCAGTAATCGTCAATTTTAAATCGTCCATATCAGATATAATCTTTTCTAACATATTTGTAATGATAAGCATTTGCTTTGCTTTCATTCCTCCTCACCTATACTTTCCAATAGTTTCTTATATCTAGACATCGAGCACCCATCCTATATCTTCTATATCGCCGGGTCCCCAATTAGTGGAGTAACCGACATATTCTCCATCTTCGTAATAGTCTCCGTTTCCATTATAATCTGCATAATAAGATGTATAATAAAACCAGTAACCTTCATAAATGTCATTAAAGTTTTCTTCAAATGGTGTTTCAAATAAATCATCATATTCAAACCAATGTTCATCTTCTGTCCATCCTGATACATTAAAGAATACTTTGGTATAGATGTAATTATCATAATATAAAGACTTATTACCATTTTCATCTTCATCAACCATCACATGTATTAAATCATAATAAACAAGTATAGGTAAAGGGTCTTCATCATCATCACAATTAGTATCAAAGTCCATATACATATCTGTGCTATGGTTAGATGGTCTAGAAACATTTCCATGAGATAAACCTTCCCAAGCATACATATCAGTGTGGTTACAATGATTTTCTTCATGTTCATATTCACAAGAGCCATCATCCTCTGTAGCCTTATCATTATAGTTGTTTGCATCTATATCCATACAACCATATACTGTTTCGTTAGTTTGAGTTTCGTTTGTATTATTTCCACCTTGATTTAAAATATTACATCTACCATTATCATGAGTAGCTTGTGGGTCATAGTTAACCGCTTCAGGGTCTGTACAACCATACACTATCACAACAAAATTACAACTACCATCATCAAAGGTAGCTTTAGGATTATAGTTAGTGGCGTTGTCTTCTAGACAGCCCCCGATGGGGCCTTCATCGTCTCCATTCATAAATTCATGAATAATAGACATGTTAGCCCCCCCACTCAAGAGCGCTAGTAATACGACGGTGATTATAGTCCCTATCTTTTTACCGACTTGTGTTTCTCCGATTTTATCGGCAGCTTTGCCAATAGTCTCGAATAGCTTTTCCTCTTCGTCATCGTCAGGTTTTTTGGGTCCACCAATCCCTAATATCTCCTTTTCTTCATCAGAGATTACAGAGATGGCTCCATAATCATCGCGCGCCATGTAATAGTTTTACACAACGCGCATATATAAAGATTTCGCCTAATCGAACTCAGGAAACTGTTCCTGACTATCAAGCTCTATCTGTCCTTTCAATTTTGAGTCTATATCTTTATAGACCTCTTTCTTATATGTTCTCTTCTTAGGTTTCCATACTGGTATCTTAGCGTCACAAGGTCCACCATTGGATTTATGGAAAGAACACCATTTACACAAGTTTTGTGGTACTTGCTCATAACGGTCTTCCATTTCTTCTCTTTCCTTAATACAGTCGTGTACGAACTTAATTAAGTCTCTAGCTTCATCAAGTTGATTCTGTGTTACCTTTACAAAGAAAGTATCATCAAAGCGTAGATAGTTAACGCCTACAAAATTAGGCATCTCACCCATCTCTAATGTATACAAAAATGCATAGATAATCAACTGGCGATAATATTCTTCTGGTAAATAGGGCCCATAGCGCTTACTAGTTTTATAATCCAATAAAGTAGTTCCACCATCAAAATCATTACATACAACATCTATAACTCCAACTATTGCATACTCATGAGATTTAACCCAACGTTCTGCATACTTTGGTGCAACTGCATTCCAAGCCTGTTGTTTAGTTTTAAATATTTTCCAATGTACCATCTCAGTTAATTTCTTATTAACGCTTTGTACAAAATTCTGTAATAGAGCTTCTGTCTCTATATACATAGCATCCATTTCTTCTTTGGTATGAACTTCCCATAACCATTTATGTTTTGCTATTTTCTCTTCCCAACCCTTTTCGAATTGGTCTTGAACCCATATAGCGGGTCCTCCTTTTTCCCATTGTGATAACGTTCTGAACTTATTCTTAAATAAGTCTTCTAATACTTTATGTACTAGAGTTCCACGGAAGAGGTGTATCGTTTTCTTTTCAGGGAGCTTACTTATATATTTGTAGTAAAATTCTCTAGGACATTTCATATATGTATTGATTTTACTTGGGCTCAGCCTCATGTGACTTGGTGTCCATTTCGTCATGCTAATATATCTCCAATTTGGTTTAGTAACTTAAGTGCGCTGTCATAAGCGAATCTACCTTGTTTATCGCTTACCTTCAGCCTAAAGGGTATCATTCTAATTAAATGAAGTGCTGTATAGAAGTAAATCTTTGCTCTTAATACTTCTTCGTCTTCATCTAACATCTTACTCCATAGATTGATATACCCTTCAATCTGAGGAGAGTCTAATGAGAAATCAAATGTTTCTAATTCTTCATCTGGTAACTTAGACCATGTTTCATAATATGTTATAAGGGATTGAAACATCTTCCCCATATCTAATTCCATAGCATCCATATACTCTGCTCCATCCATATCAATAAGTTTAACATCATCATTCTTTAGGTCTACTAAAATATTTTCAAATGTTAAATCTCCATGAACAGGGCATAGACTTTTAGGTGCAAGTATCCAACCGAATGAATTTAAACATTCATCTAACAGTAAACGTAATCTACCTGAATGGTCTAACAGTTCAGCCCTCTTAAAGACTTTCTGTTCTAAATGTTGGCGTAACCAATCACGACCATCTTTTAATGTTGCTTTATAGTTGTATACATTGTTGGTTAATAATTTAAGTAATTTCTCTACTGCTCTATACTGTTGTTGTATATGACATTCAGAGAGAAGTGTATAATCTTCTAAATATTCCATCTCGTAAAAATACTCATAGGAATTGTCTTCTTCGCTTGTAACATTAGGAACTAATGAAGTGTAAAGGGTTTTAAACCTTTTTAATTCGTTTGCTTGTTTCTTTAATTTAATATAACCTAATTCTAGATTCTCAGATTTAGAAGCAGTCTTTCTTACATACCTCTGGTCTTCATGTTCTACTAATAATGTATCAGCAAAAGACCCACCTTTCATACGTTCAATTATGTTTACATGTGGTATAGAAACCTCAAGGTCTAATATACCATCATTACGTTTAACTTCAAAGGCACGTGCTGAAGGTCTTAAAAATTCAGAAGGTTTACGGTCATTAATCACCACACGTGGTCCTGAAGATAAATCCATAATTAATTTATCATATTCTATATTATTTCTCAATAGTTGAGATTCTAAATATTCACGATTTAAACTATTACGAGCTGTAGTCAATACAATGTAATAACCTTCATCATACCACTCTCTTAATTTCTTAGTAGCACCTTCTAATACTTTGATACCCATTGTAGATGGAGAGTCTTCATGTACTATCACTGTTCCATCTAAATCACAAAATATAGTTCCTTTACTTTCTTCTGCTAATGTCTTTTTTAATCTTTGAGGGTCACCAAAGAATTTAGCCCAATCTATTTTTACAGCTTGAACATCTTCTAAGTGTGCTACTATATCTGAAACATTATTACCATCATGTAAATTAAATGCTTCGATATCTTTTATAAAGACACAACCTATAACTCCAAAGAATTCTCCAGTAGTATCTGGTAGTTTCTTTTCTGCTATACCTGTAACCTTACCGGTATTAGTAACAGAAGCTATACTCCAAGACTTTATATCTTCTCCACGCAATGGCCATACTGGTAATATAGCATCGTAACCTTCTAATACATTTTTAAAGATATTATCTACATCTAACGCATGGTCACAATCACAAATGATAGCAGCTCCTTTTATATTCTTTTCTTGAATTGCCATACGAATAGTCTCTGCTGGACCACTCGTTTCCTTCTCTAACATACAGATATCAAATTTAACATCAGGAAATGATTTCCTTAAATTTTCACTAACATTATATGTTTCTTCTTGTTCAGAAAGATATACGAATAATACTTCTTTAACATAAGGTAACCACTTCTTAAAAGGTTCAAAGGCTAATTCTATAAATGTTCCATGACTATTAACTTCTAGGAAAGGTTTAAAGGTTCCACCAAAACGAGTGCCCTTACCAGCCATAGGAAATATTAGTGTAGTACTATTCATTCAATGCCTCCGCATCTTTAAGAAACATTTGAACAGTCTCTTTAGTATACGGATGTACATACATACCTTCTAGTATGTGTGGAGGCACTGTAACTATGTGTGCTCCATTCTCCAACCATTCCATAACATTAAACTGCTCTCTTACTGAACCTACAATTATCTTAGCTGGTAAATCATGTTCTACAAGTAATATTCTAAGTTTAGCGATTTCTTTTTTAGAATCGTAACCCATATTATTTACTCTTCCTCCAAATAAGGAAACATAACTAGCCCCAGCACTTGCGGCTAAATAACATTGCTGTACACTCATCATTGCTGTAACATTCACTTCTATACCCTGTTGACTCAAATCATTAATCAACTTGAGATTAGGTTCACCATTAGGACCATGTATAGTTATTTTAATATTTATATTCTCAGCCCAAGTAGAAAACTCAACTGCTTGTTCAAAAGCTTCTTGTGAGTCATTTGTAGTTACTTCTACAGACACTGGGTAAGGATTAACTAATTCACATATCTCTACAATAGTCTTCTTTATATCTGTGTTCCCATCCTTTTTCATAATAGTAGGGTTAGTTGTTACGCCACGGATGATTCCCATTTCGTGGAATCTTTTTATTTCCGTGACGTCAGATGAATCTAGGAAGATTCCTTCAATATCCATCTTCATGCCATCTCTCCGAGAATTGTTTTTTCTGATTGTCATAGGGATATGTAGTCCAATCATAGGTAGGCCATTCTAAGTCAATACCCTTTCTAGGGAAAGACTTGAATATCTTTTTCTTCCATTTATTACTTACTGCCATTGTCTCTTCCATGAAAGGTGCATCATCATATAAATACCTCTCAGGCATTAATAGATACTTCTTTATTGAAGGGTCGAACCTTGCATAGTAATGTGCAGCAATATAAGTTTCAGTTCTAATAAAACAATCATAGAGATGGGATAGTTCCACTTTCTCTATATTGAGTTTCTCATGTAAGCCTTTATCTTCTAAAGGTATATCAAACAACTTAATCAAGTCTGCTCTATGACCCCAATATAAATGGTCACGAGGATGGAAAGGGAAGTCCTTGAAATAACCTGCTGTGAATATTCTAGCTTCTGCACCAGTTGGTATTGCTTTATCATAATTAGCATTAAAGAAGTCATTCATTGCTATCATACTCTCTTGAGTATAACGCTGGTCATTTCTCATCTTTACTACATATGTTGCAGAGGTTTGTTTTACTCCAGCTAAAGAAGAAACTATCTGTAGGTTCCTATTACCTGTACCACTACTATCTGGTATTGGACTTTTAACTACTCTTATTCTATCATGATTAATCTCTGGAACAATATCATCTTCCCAACAAGATATAATTACCTCGTTAACAAAGTTTAAGTCTAGATATTGATATGCAGTATCTAAAGCATAATCACTATATGGTCCTTGTAAAACTATATCTAACTTACCATGAACTAAACACTGAGATATATTATATTCTATCATATCTCTATATTCATCACAGACTGTAGGGTCTTCTAATAAATTTCTAAAAGCTTCTCTACATTCATTAAATCTACCTACATGCCACAGACTTACTGCATATTCAAATTTTAATTGATATATACCTTTATAACCTACATCAGTGTATAATGGGTCTATATCTTCTTTGTTTACTATTTGAAAGTTCCCTAACTGTAATCCCATTTTAGCATAAGCCATACCTTGTTTATGCATAGCTTGTGTTCCATAGAACTGAGCTAATGCATGATATGCTTCTACACGATTAGGCAACAAGTCTATTGCCATTAATAGTGTATTCTTTTCATGGGTCATTCTTTCTCCCTGTGCACCAAAACACTTAGCTATTCTAAGTAAACATTCATACTGTAATTTCTTTTCAGTAGTTTTGTCAACACAACTATAGTAATAGCCTATAGCTGATGCCCATTGGTCTATCTTTTCATATTCAAATCCAACATCAAAATTCTTCTCGGGATGTTGAGTATCATATATAAACTTTTCTAATTGGTCTTGTAACATTATAGATTCACTCCTAAGAATTCTTCAAATACCTTTTCAGGGGTTCTTACTAAGTAAGCTGCATTATCTTGATAACCAAATGTTATAAGTAAGTCATCTCCATCAGCAGCCATACCACAACAGAACTCTATTCTACCATCCATAAACTTCCATGGTCTAGACATGGTTATTAAGTTCCAGTCTTTATCCCATACTACAAAACGATGCCAATAGATTGCATCTCTATCTCCCTTTTCATTATGCCAGAAAGCAACATCATGGACTACGCAAATCCTATAATCTTTCCATGGTATAACTTGAGAACTACCTCGTGGGTCATATGGTAAATTTAATGTAGATGAAGGATGTGCTTTTACTATTACTTCACTGGAGTTTCTATAACCTTCAGTACGTGGATAAGCTTGAACTACTTCTAATGGGTTAGCCCATTTAACAAATGTGTTATCTAAGTCAGTAACTGGCATCCAGTTCTTTTCACAGTATGCATTCTTATCTACTGGTGATTGTATTCTATGTCTAAAGGTTTCCTTACAACCTTTCTTAGTTAATTTGATTCTAGACATCTCCATACGACTTTCACCATCTTCTTTGACGTCTCTTCTACATCCACAGATATATAATTGTTTCTTACCATTCTGGTCTTTCCATCTTACTATACGTGCATCTTCTAATCCGTGGAACTCCCACACTGGGGGTTTATCAAATTTGGAGGTATCTACTTTATGAATCCAGTGGACACCTATCTCATTGTTCCCAATAGCTTTACCATTCTTATTCAACCTACCAACGAAGTTAGTGGTCTTAAGCGTGGGGTCGTTATCAGGTCTTACGTAATTGAGGGGACCCCATGGTGTTTGGAATCTTTGTTCTCCCTCATTGTGATGTAGGGTATAGGAAACGTTCCTAACCACTACTAAAAAATTATCATCTCCGTCGTCGTAAATCGACGGGTTGCATAAACCTAAGCCTCCTGTTTCTTCAGAATTAACCAACAGAGGATGTATTGAACCACCAGCATCTAAAGAAGCTTGAACTAAGTTTTTATCAGGAACGTCCTGTGTAGCGTTAGCCATTATCTCTGCTCTCTTCTCTGCTGACATAAACAGATTAGGCTCTATGTCGCTCGTCTCAACTTCAGTACCTGTGTCTTCAATTTCCTGAGCTAATTTCATCTCCTCTTCAGTAATATGCTTTATTTCGCCTTCCTTCGGCGGGGCTATGCCTATCTTAGCGAGCCCTTCACTAATCTTCTTGCTGGCTTTCTTCATTGGTAAATACTCTCACTTCTGTATCTTTAGGCAGCTCTAAGCTCCATGGGGGTACATACCCTGTATCGCAATCGCAGTTATGCCAACCGTGTTCACAATTACACGTGGTAAATAAAGTCACCCCGTCGGCATTACGTTGCCTTGCTACTTTGAGCAAAATGAGATAACCTATCAAATCGTCTAGTGTATCTTCTGTTGCATCATCGAGCCCATTGTTTTTAATACGACTGAGCTTGTCATCGATACGTGCACAGATAGCCTGTGCATTATCGAGCTTACTAAAAATGTTATCAGGTTCTATAGCGCTATCGCCATAGGCCTTGTTCTTGCTTAAGAGCAAGTCGCGGATTTCATTACACGTCCACTTAATTGAATTTTGCGTAGTTCTTGACATTTTTATTTTCACTAAATACTATTAACATGTCTGAGTATATAAGGGTTTCTATTCTCTGTCTTAATATATATCTTAATATAGCATAGTAGCTCTACCAAGTGTTAACACTACTTAGCATAATTAAGGTTCAAAATTTCAGTCGATGTGTAAACCCCCCTACGCGCCGTTTTTGAATGGGTGGGGCCTTCTTCGTTTAGACGGGGGATATCAAAAGAAAAACAAAGATAAGCATTAAAAAACATGAGCGGGATTTATTCCTTTATATACTCAATATTTAATTTTATATCTCTCGACGATAGGCTATACCCATAAGCTTATATATAATATAGCTAATGGTATATTAGAGGTAAAAGATATGACAACAACAATGACCCCAAAGCAAGCACATGCAATATGGAAGGCTACAAGTAGAGTAGCTACCAAGACAAGACATTCAACTTGGATGCGAAGAGGAGGTGCATAGATATGACAACCTACCAGAGGTTCTTAGTGACCTACATGGTCGGTGTAGCATACGCTACCCGCAAGCTGTAAGCACCCCCCTGTAATAGGGGCCCGGCCCCTAATCGCAACCCCCCTTATATGTAATCATAGGGCTGCGCCCTGTTGTGGCGTGGCCCCCTTTAACAATACCCCTTATACAAATCTTATTTTTTGCCATGGCGATAAATTTTTTTTATCGCTCCTTTATATATGCCCTTATAGCTCATCCTCCTTTAATTGCTTAAGGGCGTTTACTATTGCCTCACTCAATAGCTTATCCAACCTATCAAGGGTGCTACGGGTGGAGGGGGTGGCACTCATGCATACCCCCCACATGCCTCTACAAATACCCCCCTATCAAAACGGGGGTTATCTTGGGCGAACATATCAGCAAAGGCCTCTATAAGTTTAGCCTGTGACGCCGTAGGGCTACCGTGTGGAAAGGCTTTTATTATTTCAGCTACGGCCACGTAGTGCTTACGCGTCATCATTGTTTAGCCTCCCTTATTTCTTTGCCTTCCTTTTTTCCGGCTTCGTAATCGGCTACAATTTCACCGAGCCGTTTTATTACATGCGTCCCCCAGTTTCTTTTTTGGTGGCCGTTCATTGTTGAAACATCAGCTAAATAATCAAGCATTCCTATTAAATGATGAAATGCGTTAGATTCATTTCTTACTTGGTCATTTGAAAATGCCTCAGCTTCGTAAGCTCTTTTTACATAAGTTCTTATATTAACCATTTATAAATTCTCCATGTATCCGATTTCAATCATTGGGTCCTCTGGGGTTGTATTCCATTGGTTAGCTTCAACGCTTGGGTAAAGTTTAAACTTTGCTCCGACGCTGTTAATTGCGTCCCAAACTTCGCCGTCGTCAAGACTGCCGTGTTTGGTTCCGAAGCTGTGTAAGTTTGCCCAGCCTACGGTGTGACAGTAAAGGCTATTTGTTCCTTCCATTCTGGAACCCAATACTTCCACATAAAAGTTGTGGATACTCATCAATCGACCTTCCCAGTCGACGAAGCCGGTTTTATTAGTTTGATACGTTTGTGTTGTCATTTTAATTACCTCTTTTTCTCTATATTACACACGGTTTCAAAGTATATAAAGCTTTGCCTCTAATACATATATAAAGGTCCTCTACCCTTATATACTGCGTTATATCTCCCGCTCACTATTTTTGATAAATTTCCCCAGCTCCCGCCTCACAAATCAAAAAAATAAATTTTGCCATGGCCAAAAATTTTTTTAGGTTACCCTAAACATTGTTAATCATAAGATGTCGATTGGGGTGCCCCAGAACCCCTCACGCTAACCACGGGCTTCCAACCGCGGGTGTTCGAATCACCCCAGTCACACACGCCCTAATGTCCCTAACTGATTAGGAAGCAACATTCTTGACTTGTGTGCTGTTTTACGCTTCGCCATTCGTTGTCCGGCGACCGACATTATTTTAATTCGGATTATACCCGAATCTTAAAACCCGTGCACGGGCATAAGTGTAAAAATAATTCCTTAGGGTTGTAATACTATTTTACTATTTTCATCCTTTTAAGTCTAATTTCTAACGAAAGAAATTAAGTTCCCCTAAGGGTGTGAGGGAGGGTTCAAGGTTAACCTCCAAAGACTACCGGCCCAAATACCTAAGTATTGTCCGCACTTACCACTCACCACCTCCTCAGACACTTGTCCGTTGGAGCAGGTTATTGTGTGCCTTACCCCCTTTGGGAAGGGGTTATTCAGCCACTCACGATAAGAGAGAGCTACTCTCTTAAATCTAATTGCGTATGATTATAACAAGCTACTGTCACGAAGTAGACGATTAACGCCCCACTTCTTGATTCTTACAAGCCTTGCTTGAATCTTCAAAGGTTGCTTGTAGAACGTCTCAAAGTCGAGTGCTCCACCGTTTCCCTTGTAGTTGTGCCAGTTGCTCATTATTTGGTTTTCGTATTTGTTCATTGTTTGTTTTCCTCTGTATTACCTGTAGCAACAAAGTATATAAGGCTTTGGGTCATTTTAGTATATAAGGGTCGAGGGGGTATATATAGTGCGTTATAGGTTCCGCTCACTATTTTCGGCGCAAAAAAAAATAAAAATCGCCATGGCCAAAAATTTTTTTTTAGCGTCCGCGTCAAAAAGTGCGAGCGGGTTCTATATCGGGGTATATAAGGGTCGAGGGGGTATATATACCTTTTAGGGAGAAAGCTTTAAATACTCTCTCGCTACAAGTAAAATACGAGGTAATACAAATGAGTGACCACTACAACGATACGTTTGGACAGTGCGATAACTGTCAGCTTGAAAGCCGATTATACGGCGGAATCTGTGAGGACTGCGACTCAGAATATTTTGCAGAATTTTGGACAGGTGATGAAGATGAGCTTTGAAATAATATTATTCTTCTACTGTTTAGTTTTTGCATATACAGGTAGGGAGGCCTTTCAATGAGTAAATTCGATTATCCATTCTGTGAAATATGTGCAGAAGAATTGAGATTATTCATTGATGCTACTAAGGTAGCTCGAGGTTATGAATGCTGTGATGACTGCTTTATGGAGTTGGGAATATGAACAGGTCAGAAGTTATAACGGGCCTTCAGGCTTTAAGAAATTTCTTAGAAAAAAATCATTCAGGTCACCCTGATGACTTGGCTTATTATGATGAGGTTATTGTTGAGGCTCGTCTTGCTGTGTTGAAAAACGAACAAGATGACCCTCACTCGAGGTATTAAATGATAGAAATAGGAACCGTAACCTTTAATAAGGAGTTAGTCGATAAACTAATTCAAAAAGGTTTCGAAGAAGACGATGAAGCACAGGAGCTGGTTTCAGGGGCCGAATCCCGACCAGCTCCCAAGAACAAGGCCTAAGCTCAGTCATTAATGTGACGCTCTTAGGCCAGCGCTCACTCAGGCAAATCTTATTTTTTGCCATGGCGAAAATTCTTTTTTACATACTGTCAGGCCAACCTTTAAATAGGGGGACTCTATTGGTATTGTATGAGTAAAATACAAGAGATGAGAAACGATTTTCGTTTCAGGAGAGCCCCACGCCGAACAATTCAAAAGAATAAAATTGATTCTGGTGTGTTAGAACAAATTGAAGCACAGAAGAGAGGGTTAGCATGAGCGGTAACCCTTGCGGAAAAACTCGGGACGTTGCTGAGCCTTATGAGGTTTGGAAAGGACCCGGCGGTTTTGAATGGAGAGTTCTTAAGAAATACCAGAAGCCAGAGCTTGAAGCTAAGAACCCTTACGCCCGTTGGTATTGTGCCGTTAAGTCTAATATGACTTACGGGGAATTTGAATACGGTGACACTTATGTGTCAGATATAAAATCATACGGCGTAAAGCAAGATTAATAATCTGGCTTGTTTTACCTCTGGAGCTGGTCCCTCCTAAAAAGGACCAATCTTATTTTTTGCCATGGCTAAAAATTTTTTTTGGGCAGCGGGACGTCAAAATGCTCTTCAAAAATCGCTTAAAAAATTTTGTCGACGATAGCTCCTACCACAACCTTTATATATAGAGTATACACTGTAGTAGTATGAGTAGGAGAGAGAACTTTGTAACTAAGAGCAAGATGCCTTGGCAAGTAAAAGCTACACCTTTAGCTGACTACTACGCTGAGATAGGAGACACGGCATACGGCAAGTCCGGTAATTACCGTGAGAAAGTTTCGTTGGGTAGTTTCCCAATCGGAATGCACGAACAACTGAGAATAGAATTATTAAATTCTAATACAGTTTTCGAATCACCCTATTGGGGTGGAGAAGACCTAAAATTGAGACAGATAATTTCTGCTTAGAGCGAAAGCTTTAAGTAGAGAGTCTCTATTGGTATAACACAAGGAGTATAAAAAATGGTAGCAACAAAGAAAGACCAAAAAAGCACAGCGATGGACTACTTAGCTTCACCACGAAGTGAAGGTTTAGTAGTTGGAATAATGACCCTGTTAGGATACACAGCACCAAAAGGTGGTAGACTTCCAGCAGGAGTTAAATATGACACACTCGTGGCACTTCATGATGTATTAGGAGCTGAAGATAAGTTCCAATCAATGATGAGTTCACGAATTGCTCAACTTCAAGGAAACCGCAGTCGTGGTTCACCTAAAATTGGAGCAAATCCAGAATCGATTATTCAAGCAGTAAAGCAAGGGAAGATTTCTCTTGAAGAACTAAAGAAACAAATCGCTTCTTTGGATTAGTCAACACGTAGGGGAGGCGATTCCTCCCCACTTATATTTATACAGAGCTCGTATAATCGGGACCGTAAGTTAAGTCACGCATTCGCACACTAAAGAAACAACCGTAATTTGAACACGCGCACATTTCCCTCCGTCAATCCGTTAGTCCCTTATTGAGGTGGCGTCTTAAATAGAAAACTTCAGCCTCTTTTCAAACTAACGTGCATCACGCGACACTTCCCTCCGTTTGAATCATTTACGAAGGTCGTTTCTCTGTATGTATCGTCTGACAGCACTTGCTTGTGTAATAACCTGACTGGAAACGGTTTGTTATTACGCGGTCCCAAAACCTTATAATGACTACTGGTCTAAACAGGAGGGGTTTAAAGCGGGACGCCCGACCCTAATTTATTAGGGACCCCTCCGACGTGACCTATTTTTTTTGCATGGCTAAAACTTTTTTTTTGCCATGGCTAAAACTTTTTTTTGACATGGCAGTTTCTTCTTTTTTGCCATGGCGCATATAACTTTTATATACTTAAGCTCAATTAAGCATACCTCTCGACGGGCTTAACTAAGAATGCTTTATAATGCCTATGCCCCGTGAGGCCTAAGCATATAGGTCGAGGTGAGAAAGCTTAAACTAAGCATATAGAAACTCACTAACGCTAAGTCGGGGTGAGAAACTTAGCGTATAGTCTCTATCATGCCGTGAGAAAATGCATAATAGAGCCTATATCTATTTATTTTGCCTGTTATATGTGTGAACAGAGCAAAATACTTATATACACCCATTAACTATATATTATAATTAAGCTCTACTAAGCAATTAATAAGCTCTATTAAGCATTTTACTTATATCTATATTATAGCTCTTAATTAATCTATATCTTAATATAGTATAATATAGGAGTCTCCGAAAGCTTTAAATACTCGCTGTGTATTGGTTATAGGATGAGTTTGAACGACCTAATTGAGAGCTTGAGTCCAGACCAACTATATGCCTTAGCTAAGGATATAAAATCCTTGCCTAAGAATAGAGTAAGAGTCGTAGATACTTCCCACAGGGAACGTAGGAATAACAAAACAGACCTATACTTTAGAGCCGTGCCTCGTGCAAGTATGTTTCAGAACTATGAAGTATATAACGACCACGCTGAGTGTATACGTCAGCAAGTTATAAGTGGGGTAGACCTGTGAGCAGTATAGAGCCTATTACTGTTGATGCCTTTGGTATAGAAGTTTGTAGTATATGCGATTGTGCAGTAGAGAACAACACTTGCCTATGCGATATGAGAGGTTGGTGAGATGGATAGAGAAGTAACGATAGAGGATGTGCAACATTTTATACGTGCCAAGTCTGAGATACCCCTGATTCATGTTAGAGGTATGGATGACCCCATCTATAAGAATATGGAGGATATAGTCCTGAGAATCTGGCCGGATACAGAGAAACATCCATATGCGATAGCAAGTCAAATTAAAGAGATAATGTTTACCTTTCAGTATATGGAAGATTATGATAAAGATAAGATTATAAATACCTTTGCTAAGTATCAAGTAAAGGGAGAGAGTGGTGGTATACACGGAGAACGCACATATGGATACGATAAGAGTAGGATAGACCGTTCTTTAATAAGAAGAAAGAGAGGTAATTAATGGTAGGATTTCAAAGGATAAGTAGTTATAAGGTTATATTCTACGATATGGATAATCAAGAGATAGAAGTAGACCTACCTGAGTGGGCCTATCAATCATTAGATGAGGCTATATGTATGTGGGAGGAAAACCTTTAAATACTCAATACATATTTGTAGGTAAGTGAAAAAATGGGACTAATAAGTGATTATGATTTTGGCTTTACTGAATGTGAAGTATGCCAAGAGAGAGCATCTATACGCTTCGAGTCGGTTCTTCTATGTGAGAATTGTATGGAAGATATAAATGAAGGAGGATACGAAGATTTTGTATCCGCTAAACCTGTGATAAAAGGAGAAAAGAAATATGAGTGATATAAGGCCAGACCTAATGGATAGGCCAAAGATGGATGAGATAAAGTTTGAAGGCTCTTCTACTGAGATTCCTGATAAGTATGATATAGTCCAACTAAAGATGGATGGTATGTATGGATGGTTAGATATACAGAAGGGTCAGTATACTATTATGTCACGAACCGGAAAGATAAAAGAAGAAGGTGTGTGGCCTAACGAAAGAGATAACTATATCTTAGTAGGTGAATGGATGGCAGGTAGTCATTGGGCTAAGCGTCAAGAAGATGAAACATATGAAAGAAGATTCTATGCCTTTGACTGCATATATAGTAGAGGGTATAACTTAATACACAGAAAAGAAGAACTATATACGAGACGTAGCTACTTACGTAGAGCTGTCTCTAAGTTAAGAGATAGTAGATATTGGCATGAAGATGAAGAATGTGAACTGCCTATCATTAAAGAGGTAAGAACCTTTAGTCAAAGAGATTGGTATGACGCATGGTATGATTATATCATAGAAAGAGGATATGAAGGTCTTGTCTTTAAGAACCAACTGACTAAGTTTGATGATAGTGAGTGGGCACGTATGAAGAAAGAGATAGAGATGGACTATATCTGTGTTGGTTTCGAACCAGCGGATGATAAGAGTAAGTATAAAGGATTAGTAGGTGCAGTAAAAGGAACACTTATTGATAAAGATGTTATAGTAGAATGTGGTGGATTGACTGATGAACAAAGACAGGAGTATACTACTAACGCTGAGAAATATAAAGGTCGTATATTTACAGCTAAAGGTAATGATTGGTATCCGTCGGGGTCAATCCGTCACCCTAAGTTTAGAAGATGGAGAGATAGTAAGACACACTATGAGTGTTCATATGACCAAGTGCCTTATAGTATAAGGTGTGACGATTGAGTTTCTTAAGAGAAGCATATAAAATAAGATATAAATTGGAAAAAACAATGAGTAGAGACGAATATAGAGATGACGTAGGAGGCTATCCTGAGTCATCCGAGTTAGAAAGGGATACCCCCGATGAAGCGGTAGATATAGAACATGAAGGATTAGACGAATTGTTCGGAGAAGTAGAGAAGGAAGATAAGCCTAAAGAAAAGCCTATACCTAAGATAGATAATTCGGTGATAGGAAAACTCAAAGCATCTGTTAAAGTGCCAGAAGAGTTTAAGTTCACTAACAATATGACATTCTATACTATGTTAAGGAATATCTTTAGAGGTAAGTATATACTCGTGACAGGACCATCCGGTTGTGGTAAGAGTAGTCTCGGTAAGATATTAGCTGATATAACAGGTAAAGACTTCTATGCCTTTAACTTTGGGGATACAATGAACCCATCCGCTAAATTATTGGGTGATACTAAATTCGATAAGGATAGTGGCACGTGGTTTCAACCATCACGATTCGTGTCAGCTATCCAAAATAACAGCTTTGTTATGCTTGACGAAGTTACGAGAGATAGGACAGGTGACTTAGGTAATATCCTTATGCCTGTATTAGATGGACAGAAGTATTTAGCTTTAGATGAAAGTGATAGTGCTGATACAGTAGAGATAGATAAAGATGCGTTCTTCTATGCTACTGCTAATATCGGTAGAGAATACTTAGGTGCATCCCATGATTTAGATAGAGCATGGAAAGATAGATTTACAGGTGGTATATATGAATTGGATTATCTACCACAAGGTAAAGAACAAGACCTTATAATGATTCGTGTTCCAAGCGTAGACCCAGAAGATGCGAGACGTATAACTGAGTTTACTAAGAAGATTAGAGATTTATATAAGGCTGAAGAGTTAAACGTAGCAGTATCTACAAGGATGGCTATAACTACTGCTGAGTTAGTAGTAGATGGTATGTCACTATTAGATGCACTTAAGCATACGTGTCTACCTTTCTATCCGGTTCAAGGTGGAGATGATACTGAACGTGTTAAGGTTATACAGGCTATACAGTCTATGGGTGAATAAGAATGGTAAGAGTAAAGAAAAGTCTATATTGGCATCAAACAGCTGAGTATCTCTTAGCTAATGGTCTATCCCCATCTGAATGTGGAAAGGTAATAAAACAGGCTTTCCCACATACAACAGTTAATGGTAGACATGTCGGTGCATATAAGCGTAGACTGATAGAAGAAGGTAAGTTAGATAAGAACACACCTAAGACATTGAGTGTGAATGAAGCATATACTGTTATCAAGGGATTGATAAGTAAAGATGATAAGTTCATATATCAATGTTCTATTGGTGCACAAAAAAGAACATTAAAGTGTTTTGAATATAAAATGACTATGGAAGCTAAGTCAGACGAAGAGGATATAGACGAATGGATAAAGAATATGGCGATATAGATAGTTGGATAGGTGAAGATGACGATGACTATTGTTATGCCTGTGATGATTGGGTAGAGGATGATGGTCATGGTAATTGTAATACCTGTGGAGTATCTTTTACATCAGTAGACCCCTTTATCTCTAAAGAGACTGCACTAACGCATAGTAGTTCATCACCTAAGGTAAACACATATACAGGTGATATGTGGAATAGAGGTGGAGCATATACGTGGGGTAGTGGACAATCATGGTGGCAACGTGGTGTTAGTGGTATAACTGACCGCATGAGTCCTATGACTTCAATGTGGGGTGGTAGCTGGTCTACCGGTCATTCTACTGATGCTGGTCGTATGCTTAGACATAAGAGACATTTAGATTCTCTATGTAAAGTTGTGGACCCAACAGTAAAACATACTTTAGACTTTGCTTACGAGAATGGTAGGAACTATTCCAATATAGCCAATGGGCGTATTGTTATAGATGGTAGTCTTATTAAGGATAGTGATGATAACTTAGATATATGTGCAGGATTGTCTATACATGAAAAGTTACATCTTATTCATACTCAACCCTGTAAGGATTGGGAAAAAGAGTATCAGTTAGAGCATCATCTTACTATGCCTGAACAGAAACTATTACATAATATCGTAAACATAATAGAAGATGAGTATATAGAAAAGCAGTTATCTAAAGACTGTGCAGGTTTTGTTAGTTATATAGATAAGGTAAAAGAACATTTCTTTGAGAAGAATAAAGACCTTATATCAAAACCACATAAAGATGAGTTCTTAGATGTTATCAATACGTTGTTAGCATTTGTAAGATACCCAGCCTCTATTGATAAAGATAGAAGGAAGCGTCATGCTAAGCATATAAGATATTTTGCTAAAGCATTACAACATGGTCTTGATGATAGAGACTCTACATATAAAGCGTTTAGTTCTATATTTCAGTATATGAAAGCTCTATGTGAAGAGTTAGCACCTGATGATGAAGAGGCTATGAAAGATAAACTCGAAAGTGCTATGAAAGAGATAGAAGATAGATTGGGTGATATGCTTTCTAAAGATGAGATGGATAAAGTCCGTGAACAAATGAAGAAGGACTTAGTTAGAGATATGATGAAGAAAGGTAGTCCTCTACAAAGGGCTATGTATGATGATGGTCATATGGATAGTATAGAAGGAATGGCTGACTATACTAAAGAATTAGAATCTGAGTTAGATAAAGCATTAGCTGACGCTATCAAAGAGTTAGAAGATAGTGATTATCATGAGACTACTTTAGGTAAGGATAAAGTATTATATCCTAAACAAACTAAAGTTACATGGAGGACTGCTATGCCTAACGAACATGAAAAGGGAGTATACAAAACTGAAGTTAAACAGATGAAGCCCGTGATTAACTCTTTAAAGAAGAAGATTAATCTATATGGTAACACACAGAAGTATACCATAAGGAATCAAAAGAGAGGTAAGCTCGATAAAAGAGTATTACATCGTATACCTATGGGTTCACGTGAACTATTTAAGTGTGACTTTAGTAAAGAAGATAAACCTTTAGATATATGTATACTCGTAGATGAATCGGGTAGTATGAATAGTGGTTGGCGTATGACTCATGCAAGGCAATCCGCTATCGCTATCAAAGAAGCTTTAGCTGATAACCCTAAGCTCAACCTATGGGTATATGGACATACTGCTGATGGATATGATGATTGGCATAGTGATAAAGGTTCTACTAATATGACACAATATTGGGGACCATCAATGAAAGATAGGCCAATGGCTATGGGTGGTATGAAAGCTCGATTTGAAAATAGAGATGGTAATGCTATATGGTCCTGTGCTGACAAAGTATCTAAAGAAAGTGACCAACCTATGTCTAATAAACTAATGATAGTTCTATCTGATGGACAACCAGCCGCACATAGATATGGCGGTGACGGGGCACGTAGGCACGTTAAAGGTATAGTTCGAGAGTTAGAAAGTAAAGGATGGAGTATCATACAGATAGGGTTTGGTGGTGCTACTGACTACTATATGGATAAGATGTTTAATAACTACATGCATATTAGTGACACTAAGGATATACCAAACAAGTTAAGTAAAGTAATGAAAAGAGTGATGAAACTATGAATGAAGAACAACTAAAAGATAGAATATATGAAATATGCGAGATAATACATATGCAACTACCCTTAAGATATCAAGATAGATGGGTAGAGAGACAGGTGGAGGATGGATTATTTAAAAAGCATAGTGAATAGACTCAAGGATATATGGAGTAATCCACGTGACATAAACGAAGCTGAATGGTATATACTATTTGGTGTGTTCGTTATGATATGGATGTGGTTATTAATCCTTATGTCCCCCTAACGTGATAGGATAGAAGTGACAAACCTCTTTATTAGCTCATTGTTGTTACCTCTCGTTGCTTCTATCCCACGAAATGTGGTAGAGACTTGAATACATACGCCCTAAAGTCGCTAAGTAAAAGATATAACTGAGCCATATGGCCACGCCCTTGATAACATCAAGCAACATAGGGAGAGTAGGACTAATGGCCCAAACAGGTGAGATATACATAGGTAATCGTAGATTAAAATCTGGAGGGAACCTACAAGTTAGGATATACCCATACGTAATCTCTATACACGTCTCTGGAAAACTGTTATATCTATGTATAACCGTCGTTGGACAAGAATGGATACAGCTAACGTAGAGCACGAGACTACGTCGATACGCAAGTTTATACATATAGTAGGTGGGTAGACGATATGGTGCTACCCATTAAGAGAACCAAGCTTAGGAGATATATCGAGAACGTCGCATAGCGATGAAAGATATATAGCTAATCATTATGCACTACCTTTGCGTCAAGCGAACCTATTAAACATACCCCTGTAAATCTATCGTGACTCTTTTGTCAGATGAGTTTGGTCAAGTAGGCAAATCAGCCGAAAGGTATATACTTAGTTTTGTTTAGGGTTATATCTCTCTCTACCACAACCTTTAAATAGAAATATCAATTATTATGATATGTCATTGGAGGAATATGAAAATGATAAGAGAAATATTAGTAGGATTGGACAGGCGATTTGGTCGCAGTCAGAAGAAGATGGTCCTTAGACCAAGAATGTATAAAAGAAAAGGTGAGAAAGATGGCAACGAATAGATTAGAAGCAACGCATATGATTCAGATTATGTTAAAGTGGCAGTCACCCTATATAGCAAAACAAATGCTTATAGATATGGACATGGAGATAGCAGATACAACTGATAATGAATCATTAAAAGAAAGTATAAAGATGGTATTAGCTTTGATAGACGAAGCTCAAACACAAGTAACGTGGAGATATCCCGAAGCAGTAGACGTTACAGCTGACGCTGAGGATGAGAAAACAGAAGAAGAAGAAGAGTTACCTGATTCAAATAAATATAGAGACGATGGATATGCATCAGAAGATATGGAACAGCGTAAGACTGATATGACTAAGAGATTGAACCATAGCTTACAAAGAGCATATGAACCGTCGAAGTAGTGTGATAGATAGATATTGTAAAATGTGTGGTAAACGTATATCATTAGCAGAAGCAGACTTATATGGAGGGTGTTGTAACTTATGTTCTTTACGAGTCTTATAGATTTATTTCTAAGACCACCTGATAGAGATAGTAAGAAAGATGTTAATAGCATTGGAACAGCCATTGTATATATAACATACTTCACTATTATGCTCTTCTTAGCATTAAGCGTTATTTAGCAAAGCTTTATATATCTCCCCTATAAGATATATATTAAGCATATCTTAATAGAGCATCCTCTATTAGGAAATGTCTTTAATAATTTAGCGTAGTGATGCTATATGGCTAAGAAAAGAGATACAGGAAAGAACTTTGAAAGTGAAATAAGAAGAAGCTTAAAATCATCTAAACATATATGGTGGTTTAGGATACAAGATACTAATGACATCAATAGATTTGTTAAACAAGCCGTCGCTGAGAAGCAACCAGCCGATTTCTTTACAGTATATAGAGGTAGACCAATTATGTTGGAGGCTAAAACTTCTCGGAACCTTACTTCTTTTCCTTTATATTATGGTAGTGGCCGTTCTATCGCTACTCATCAGATAAGAGAGGGAGAGCAGTTAGTAAGGAAAGGTGGTTTAAGCTTTATATTAATACGAAGAGAAGAGTATAGAAATAAAAAATGTTATGCTATAACGCCAAGTCAAGCGAAATATTTATATAGTAAGGCATACGGAAAGAAGAGTATAAAGTGGGAATGGTTTGATAAACACGCTGTATGCGTGGATAGATTGAAAGCCCCGCTGAGGTGGAACATACAGAAATTGTATGAAGAAGTAATATGAAAAAAAGAGCAACAAAGATACCATACGAGGGATATACCCTACCCCCATCCGCTGAGAAGGGTGGACAGTTTATAGACTTTAATGAACCATATAAATCAAAGGTTCCTATTAAGAGAGTCGTAAAGAGGAAGAGATGACCCTATCTGAATGGATACTGTTTATCGCTGTGATAGATGGACCATTGATAGCAGTCGTGTATATGATATGGAAAAGATTAAAGATAGAAATAAGAATGAAAGATGAAAGCTAAACGATTAGAATGTATATACTGTCACATGGTAGCTATATGGACAGTTAGATTTGAGACATATGTATGTGATGATTGTTATAAAAAAAATCAAGAGGAAAAGAAAAATGAAATGCTTAAACAAAAAGTGTAAAGAGAATTTATATGATTGGAAACCATATGAACCAAGAAACTGTCCCTACTGTGGACTGAGACAAATACAGATACCTGATTAAAATGAAAGAGATAATGAAGAGATATAGCACTACATTCTTTGAGTGTATGGATGCATGGCCCGATGAGATAAAAGAAGATATATATAAATTATATGCTTACTTAAGAGTATGTGACGAGATGGTAGAAGGTGCTGAACTTAAAGATTTTAAACAATGGAGGGAAGTAATAGAACAATTCTATGAAGTTAGTGATAAGTATCAGTTCAAGGGTGAATGGTTATCAGATTTCCATGTAGCGATGTATACAGATTTAGTTAAGAAAGAACATACTGTGAAGTCTATGCTTGAGTATTGTAAAGGTTCAGCTGAGTCAGTAGGTGTAATGATGGCATCTATATTAGGTTGTGACCCACGAGCTGAGAGACATGCAAGGGCTTTAGGTAGAGCATATCAAATAATAAACTTTGTTAGAGACTATGAAGAAGATATAGCTAATGGATACCACTATATTACTGATGACTTTACTTTATATATTAAATTGTTTATGGAAGATTTACAGATAGGCGTAGAAGGACTACACTTCATACCTGAAGACTTACGTGGCCCTATACTACAAGCCAACCAATCATACTTAGAGGTGGCACGTGAAACCAACATACTATAAAGTAATGTGGCATAACTGTAATAGATGTCGCACACACTATACGAGTGAAGCACCCCACCTAAGAGCATACCTATGTGATGAGTGTTGGAACGCTATACCACATTACCAAGTAAAGAATGTTCAAACAGTTCAACGTAAGGTAATGAAAGGTCCAACATACAATAAGAAAGATTTTAATTGGAAAGAGATAATATTATATAGTATAGGAAATCTAATATGTTTAGGAGTAATCGCATATTATTTGTGGTTTAGATAAAAATGTATAATAGATATAAATGTTATAGATGTGAGAAACGGGGCATTGTTGTCCTATATGATGGCTCATATTACTGTGTCCACTGTAATCCTAAGACGTTTAAGTGGAATAAAAAAACACTACTATATGAGAGAGAAGATTGATGGATATTATACCATTAGAAGTTTCACGTATAGACCAGCTTAAGGTTTATACTTTACAAATTATATGCTACACGACAGCGAAAGCTTTAAATAGCGTGTAGTTATGTGAGATTCAAGGAAGTGATTAAATGTCGAGAACAAGAACCTTTGACAAGCTTTTCAAAGCGGCTGAGTATTTTCACCGCACAGGAAAGCATAAGCAAGTTAGCTTTAGGTATAACCCTGAGCAAAGAACTGACTTTAATTTCTCTAAGTGGAAACATGAGAGAGATAGTGAGTCAGTTAGGAATATCTTAGTAGAAGATATCAAAGTCTCTATGGATGGGAACTGCTACGCTGTTGGTTATGATAACAGATATAACCTTAAACAGTATGCAAGTCAATACCCTCAACACTATAGAGCATACCGTATAGATAGGATGGTAGTCAAATGAAACAGATAAGTAGTATTAAGACAATAGACCAATACAAAAGAATCTATATCCCTGATTCAATATTAGAGGATTTAGGTTGCGATGTCGGTAGTAATGTTGCATGGATGCAGTGTGAAGACGATGGGTCTTATATGCTTAAGAAAGTAAACGTCGAAATCGTGGATTAACATGGGTGAATTACTAACAAAATTCATAAGCCTGTTAGACGATGAGACAGAGGATAAAGTTACCCTCGCATCTCTTATGGAAGAGGAAGATAGAGTGGATTGGGAGATACTGGTAGAAGCTATGGACCAAATAGATATAATGAAGATAGGTCCAAGCATAAGAAAAGTAAATAAGAAGTATAACCTCAACCACTGGCAAGATATAGCTTTAATGTCCTATGTTAAAATGTTAGAGTTAATGTTAAAGAGAGCTAAGGCTACGCCTGAGTTCACTTCAATGTTAGGAATGATGGGTAATAATACCCCTACCTCTCAGAAACATGAACCATATGACGGGAGTATGTTTGGATGAACACCGTTAACTGTAATACATGCAGATGTAAGTTAGCACTAAACTACGTTAAATATAAAGATACAGCAGGTAATCCCTACTGTTACATATGTTACACGAGGTTATTAGTATGAGTAATTTCTGGACTGAAGAACGTAAACAAAGAGCAGTAGATTATATATCAGGTATGATATTTGGTTACTGTTTAGGTATGATAGTAGGAGTATGGATACTATGAGATGTGTTCAATGTGGTGGAGACTACGTAGGAATGAAGAAAGCTCATAAGTTTAACTGTCCCCACTGTGGTGAATTGAGGTTAAAAGATGAATGAAAAAGTATTAGATATGGCTCGTGAGTTATGTATAACAAGTGAGTATTTATTTGATATAGCAATAGAAATGGCTGAAGAAGAATTAGGAGTTGGTCTCTATGATGAATGATAAGTGGGAACAATTCAATAGGATATGGGCTAAAGGTAAGAGTAATAAAACTGTGCAATCATTAATGCAGAAGGTCACGTTACGTGGTTTAGAACCGACTGAAGAAAATTGTAGAGATTATTATATGGGTTATGTAAGATATTATAAGAATGAATTAACTGGACAAGAATATCACATCAATCCAAGAAAGAATAAGACGACTATGAAACAATTAAAAAGGAGTAGAAATGCGAAAAACCAGCAAAGAAGAAAAGGCGGTGGCAGAAAGCCACACCATGTGGGCAATAGATATCCACAAAAGAAACGAAAGGTATAACGACGATAGTAATTGGTGGCCCTTCGTTCAAAACATTAATGATATGTTGGACAGGTTCTCAATACTCGAAGGAAAGATTCATGAGATGGAAAATAAATTAGGAGAAACACAGGGAATGATAAAGAACTTAAGGAAGATTCTAATTAAATTGGAGGTCATAGATGACCGATTCATCTTCTGATGCACCTGCGGATGCGGCGATGCTGAATGAACTTTTACATGCTAAAATGGAATCAGCACGAAGTCAAACTCAGATGACTCATGTAATGAGGATAGGAACTTTTCATATGGAGATAGTTCCGACTAAAGATATAGACACAGTAGATTTATTTAATAAGACATTAGATAAATTAATACAACAGTATGGAGAGAAGTTGTTAGAGATAAAGATGGATGGAAGTCCATATAGCTCTTCAACAATGCACTCATGAAATTCATCTTTGAAGAAACGTATGAGCTTATTAAAAAGCTTAATGAAGTGAAACCAAAAGTGAAGAAAGATGAAGAACCAAACAAACCTAAGGTATCTAATACCTATGGTATAGCAGTCAATCCTCTGACTGGTAAAATGGAGAGGACAACACAATAGGTGATAAAATGGCAGAAAGTAAAGGAAAAACTGAACTGGAATTAGTAGCCGGATTGTTCCGGAACACCGATAAAAACGGAAACGTGTATTACACTGGAAAGAATGAAGGAGGAGCTGAATATGTTATGTTCAGAAACTCTTACTGGAAAGAAGGTGAAAGTAAACCATACTTCCGTTTGATGCATAGAGTAGAAGCAGGTAGTAAGAAAGCTTCTACTACTATGGAGGATTAGATATGCCTCGCAAAGACTTTGTAATGGGAGTCGATGAGATATTAGACGAATGGATGAAATTGATGAGTCTATATCCCAAGTGGCAAGGACTATCTAATTGGAAAGATAACCCTATCGCCCGTGACCAAGATGTTATGGGAGATTGGGAAGATAGAAATGGAGAGATAGCTGTTACTATTGATATGCCCGGAATTGAAAAGAAGGATATAGAAATAGTAGTAGAACCACACTCAGTAAGTATAAAGGCTGTAACAGATGTAAGGGATTATAATGTCTACAAAAGATTTGAACAGACACTTGACCCTGAGAATGTAGTAGCTACTCTCAACAATGGCGTATTGGATATGAAAATCTCTAAGGAAGAGAAGTCCAAAGGGAAAACCATTAGCATTGAGTGAATCCTATAGTGACTGGATACAATCGCCTAAGAGCCAGAGAGTTTGGTTAGAAGACTCTATGACGGCTCTATGCCAATTCGCTTTTATATCTCCCATTCATAGAGTTAGACATTGGAATCAAGCTCAGAGACGTAGAGTTAAATGTTGGGCTAGAGATGGAGACTGTCTATTCTGTAAGAATAAAGTGCCTAAGATAGATGAATTTACTTATGGTTTATATCATAACAATTCTGAATATCAAGGTGGAGGAGACGTAGAAGTTTCATATCTATCAGCAACACTTGCTACCCATACACATTTTCAAAAGACGTTTTCTAAACTAATTGAAACAGCTGTTAACCCTACGGACATAGTGTTTGAAATAAAAAGAACAAAGATTAAAACCTCATCGGGTAGAGTTGTTAATGGTTATCATATTAATTCTACTGATATGGATGCCTTTGTTCAAGAAAAATTTAGACCGTCGCTTGTGAACAGTGAAGAACAAGAGTATCATTGGGTTGTTCCAGTAGAGATAGTTGAATTCTTAAAAGATAAAGAGGGTGAACCTATATCTTTAATAGATTTATTTCTACTACTTAAGGATAACTTTAGTGGTATAGATGAAAAAGATTTAAAAACCTATGCAGTTAAATTAGTTGATAATAATGTTCTCACACTGAGAAATGCAAGGGAGAAGTGGATATGAAGAAATATGAACTATATGATGTTACAAGATATTTCCATAATGTAAGGAAAAAAGATGGTTCATTGAATCCTATCTTAGGAGAAGATGAACTTGCTTTGACCAGTATCCTATCTTATTTATTAGAGGATACTAACTTTGTTATCAAAGCATATAGTGGAACAGGTAAGACTGTCATCATGGATGCTATCTTTGGATTGTTACCTGATGAGTTCTATCATACGATGGAACATTTATCTGAGACTGCTGTATGGTATGAGATGGACAAAATTAATCGTGCTAGATTTGTTGCCATACCGGAAGCCCAAAAATTACCCGAACCAGTAATGGAAGTGGTAAAGACTTGGGGTGATGGTAGAGCCGCACAAAGAAAAAGAACAGACGTAACCATCAAGGAAACAGTATCACAGACCTTAAACCCTAAATATGTATTCATGTGTGTGGCTGTGGAAAACACAAAGGGTGCATCTTACTTCGACGCAGAACTTGAACGTCGGTGTATGATTATGCACACTAATCCTACTGTTAAACAGACTGAAAGGGTAATCAAGCATAAACTAATGGATGCGGCTCTACCTAAATCCTTTCTTACGTCTATGACTGATGAAGAGATAGAAGGTTTGAGGAAACACTTCGTAGAACAGATATGTCAGAGGGATGATGATGATGCTTTAGAGCTAAAGAATCCCTGTGCACCATTCTTATTCGAAGCAATTCCTAGTGTTTTCCCTGTCTCACGTTCTAAGGTTCAATACCTTTTGAACTTAATCAATGCAGTAGCACGATTCTATCCAGATGAAATGTTAACAGTAGAGAAAGATGGTAAGAGATATGGAATAGTTACACCTAAACATAATTGGTTAGGCTTAAGGATATACCTTAACTCTTTTGTATCTGAATGTTTACATATGCCTAGTCATGGAACAGATATATTAAAACTGTTTCCTGATACAAGGTTAGATAAGTTTGGATTTGCAGATGGAGACACTGTAAGAATGACATCAAATGAAATTCGCAAGGCGGCTAAAGCTGCTGGTCTACCCTTTACTAAAGTGGACCCTATATTAGGTGCGTTAGTAATGACTGGTTTCTTAGAGATGGATGAAGATAAAGGTAAACGCTTTTATTATAAAAGTCCATTGATAACAGAGCCAGTAGCAAAAATAAATTGGAGTGATTTAATTGGAGAAACAGAAAAGTTTATGGCAAAGAACTGGCCTACCGTGGCTGTGGAATACATTGACCGCTTTTGTGGCGATATTGAAATTGTTGACCCGTTTACTGGCGACAACGTTGGGTTGGGTAAGAGAACAAAAAGGGCAACAGAAGTAGAGTCAACAGACTACCCTAAGATTTTTAAATCTAAAAGGGACTCAGAAATAAAAACATATAAAGCTTTCTTATTGGAAGCAGAAGGAGATTATAATGAAAAAGAATACGAAACAATCAGAAAACATTTCAACAAGAAAGGTTAAACTACCTACAAGGAACCAACAGTTCGCTGTGGTGATTGAAATGTCAGGTGGTTCTCGAATGAAAGCATTATGTGAAGATGGAAAAACACGCATGGTTCGTATTGGTGGTAAACTTAAACGAAGAATGTGGACAAGAATGAATGACCTTATAATAATTCAGCCGTGGCCTATACAGGAAGATAGTAAAGCTGACTTAGTATATAGGTATTTACCTACTGAAAGGAATTGGGTTATAAAAAGAGATATAATACCTGAGGAGTTGAATATATGGTAGAAGGAATAGAAGCAACGTATATGGATTTTACACGCAGAACTGCTAAATATCCTAAGCGTAGAGAAAAAGAATACCTAATGATAGGTTTAATGAACGAAGCAGGAGAAGTTGGTGGAGCTTTTAAGAAAGAAATAAGAGATAGAATAGATAACACTGACTTAATAATAGATGAGATGGGTGATGTATTGTGGTATCTCACGAGACTATGTGATGTATATAACATAAAGATATCAGATTTAATGTTAAACAATATAGATAAACTATTTCAAAGAATGACACCTGAACAACAAGAAGCATATAGAAATGGTTGAAATCAAAAAACTAACAGTATCTACGGATGAACAACGTCAAGGATGGATGGAGTTATTAAGAAGAGGTGCTCAGTATCATATGGATATGGCTGAAGCATATAAACCTGAAATTATAGGTGCAGATGATGATGTCTATAGAATACACATGGCTTGGAGTAATGCGATAAGTGACGCTGTTTCTCTTATAGAAATGTGGGAAGTTGAAGGAGATGATGTAGAGATAATGTTAGACCCTACTGAAGGGAGAGCAAAGAATATAACACAGGAGGTTAAGGATGAAAGTTCCACTGATAGCGACGATTAATCAAAGAACTATTGATTTAAGAGATAGTAGTTTAAAGGTTAAGATATATAGGAATAGTGAAACCGAAGCTGTAAAATCTCCTTACAGACCATATTATTATCTTCCCGGTGAAGGAGGAGATGAGTATAAAGTAATTGCTTCAGATAAAACAGTTAAGTTATCTAAACATAATTACTTACCAAGTAGAGATATATTACCTCCTACTGCTTTATTTGAAGGTGGTAGGGAGGCTATACTAGAAAGGTTATTGATAGAACATCCTGACTTCTTTAGTCAGTTTCCTAATACAGATGATTTAAAGACATTGGTATTTGATATTGAGACTCATTCACCTGATGGTTCCTTTCCCTTTGGAGAAAAATATCCAGTGGTAGCTATTGGTATCGTTACAAGTAGTGGTGAGAGAGAAGTATTATTATGGGATGGTGAAGATGATAGAGATGTTATACTTAAATTTGCTGAATATATTCATGATTATGACCCTGATGTTATTGTAGGTTATAACCTCGTTGGGTATGATATACCTCAAATATTACATAGAGCTAGTTTCCATGGACTTAAAGGGTATAAAAAGATACTTAACAGAGATAATAGTGAGTGGGGTTGGGAGACCCCTGAGAACCAAAAGGAACTTAAGATGAACGCTGGAGGGCGCATAGTCCTCGATTTACTGCGCTGGACACGACTCGATTACTCCCTATCAGGCATACCCCGTGGCCTGAAGAGCGTGTCTAGGAACTTTGGTCTAGACCCTATCGAGCTTGATTTTGCCGATAAGGATTTATTAGACTATACTATGGAAGAGATACATGATTATGTATTAAGTGATGTAGATGCTACAATGTATTTATATAATCACTACTTCCCACAAATCCAGTATATCGCTGAGACTTTATGCGTTCCTCTGGCAACATATGTCAATGCTCCATCAAGTTATATTACCAAAATTTTACAAGGTAGGAGCTTGTTTGAGCAAGGCATAGTAACGCTTGATAGAAATAAAGAGCGTCACCCTCAGATATATAGAGCTGATAAAGGTAACTATCAAGCAGCTCATATTGAATTATATAGACCGGGATTCCATCAGAAGAATGTAAAGGTAGACTTTAGTTCTTACTATCCTTCTATAGCTATGGCCTTAAATTTAGGGCCAGATACTACACAAATTGTAGGTTATGATGAGTATAGTGATGAGGTAGAATTCAAAAATGACATACTTTACGTGCCTGATAACAAGGTGGGTAAAAGACTAATGATTAAAATAGACCAGTCTAGGAAGAGCTGTCTATATAAAATGTGTCATGAATTTAAGGAAATGCGAAAGCCTTATAAGCTTGGGTCTACGAAAGAAGATAAGAGCAAATCAGATGCTCTAAAAATAATGGTGAATACTTTCTATGGGGCAAATGCTAATCCTTATATCAGCTATGGTGATATGGGCGTGGGTGTTACTATCACAGCGATTGCGAGGTGGTTACTCCTCTCCGGCGTTAATATTATCCGTAGCCGATATGGAGAAGATGCTGTGGTATATGTACACACAGATGGGATTAATACTAATGTGGATGTTGATGAGTTATGGTTGACAAACAGATTAAGGAGATTACTAAAACATGTTATTCCTGATGCTGAGCCGGACCATATATCGATGGATAAAGATTACTTTAAAGAAGGTGTTTGGTTACAAGTAGGAAACTATGCTTTAAGAAATGAAGATGGAAGTATAACAAAACATGGAAGCACCTTCAAAGCTACATCACGTTCTAAATTTTATTTAACAGTGTTAGAGAAATTAATAGATGGTCGAATGAATAACGTTGTTAATACTAAGTTTATTGATGACCTGTATTCTTTAGAAGCTTATACCTTAGATGATTTTATTATGAGAAAGTCTCAAGGTAGGGAGAAAAAGGATTACAAATCTGAGACTGACTTAATAATGAAATTAATTGAACAAGGAGAACAAATAGGTATGACTCCTTCACAAGGAACCACTTACTACTATTGTAAGACTAATGAAGGATATAAACTTACAGATACTATTAAAGATATAAATGAGATAGATATTCGTTACTACTGGGATACTATCACTACTCTCCTACAAAAGTTCAAATTAGATGAGTGGGTTCGTAAGAAGCCCCCTATTACAGTAGTAGATAAAAAACAAAAGAGTTTAATGGAATGGATATAAATGGCGGCAAGGAAATATAAAGACCCCTTTGGTAGATTGTTCTACAATGTTCAGAGAAGTGCAGCGAATGGTCCGAAAGGTTCAGCCCAAAAGATATTGGACCCTGACTATAAACCTCGTAAGATTGATTTCGATATAGAAGATTTAAAAGACATATGGTATAATCAACAAGGAGGTAAATGTTTTTGGTTGGGTATACCTTTGGAACCAGAATGGGTAAATGAATCATATCATCCCTTAGCCCTAAGCGTAGATAGACTAGAATGTGGAGGAGACTATGTTAAAGATAATATAGTTATATGTTCTAGATTAGCTAACATGGGGCGTAGTAAATACGATAAAGAGAAATTTTCAGATGTTATTGGCTATCTTAAGGCAAATCTTTAAATACTATAACGTCGTAAAACTAAAAGAGGACGGCCCGTCGGTCGCTCCCCTTCCCATAGGAGAATGAGAAAATGGACGAAAATGATAAGAAACCGTTAGCAGCGCATTTAGATGCGGCAGAAGTAAAAATAGTCTGGCGAGAAGAAGAGAAAACGAAAGTTGGCAGAGGAATGATAACTAATGATGATGATAATTTTGTTTACCTCAAAGGTGAAAAGGGCACAGTCATAGTTAATAAGAAGGATATTATTGCCATAAAACAATAGTAAACATGACTGCCGAAGAGATATTACATACGGGTAACCCGTTACAACAAGGAAACATTTCTAAACAAATTCAGATTGATAGACCTTTAAAGGGGAAATTAAGGATAATGCCAATATCAGATAGCCCGTGGGCTCCTACTGGTTTTGGAACTAATACGAGAAATATAGGAGCTATTCTATATGGTGATGGTCATCGAATAGGATATGGTGGGTGTCAAAATTCAAGTCATGTAAAGTGGAGTACCCCATGGCCTTTGAGTCAAACAGAGACGTGGGCACATTTTGAAAACTTACCTATATTATTTCCCGGTCAAGAAAGGTTTGGAGAAAAATCTTTTCCTGAATGGGTTAGACAATATAGACCTGACGTTATATTAGCTCACTTAGACTTTCAAATGTTTAGACATATAACTGATAGTAAAATGCCTACAGCAGTAAACTTTCCTTTAATAAATCAAAAAACAGGTAAGCTATTAAATAGGAAAGAAAGAACTGAGCTGATGAATAAAGCTTACAAAGAAGTTAATACTATAAAACAAAAGGGACCAAAGATAGCAGCTATTATACCCTTTGATGGAGAACCTTCTATACCTATGTGGCAACAACAGATAGACAATATTGATTTTCCTGTAGCTATGTCTAGGTATGGACAACAAGGACTTAAACAAGATTTTAACTGTGATGCTAAATATATACCACATGGTGTGGACACTGACTTATTTAAACCAATGTTAGCACCCAAGTATGGTAAAGAAAATTGTCCTAATGCGTTTATAGTAGGATGTGTAGCACGTAACCAACATAGAAAAAATATACCACGTTTATTAAAAGGGTTTGGACAATTCGTTAAGAAGAGAAAACTATCCCCCGACCAAGCTAAACTTATATTACATATGGATTGGAATGATGCGATGGGATGGGTATTCCCTGACTTTGCTAAACAATATGGTTTAGAAGAATATCTAATGCCTCCTCTAATGGGTAATTTAGATATGGGACAACACATAAGTGATGAAGATATGGCAAACCTATATAACTGTATGGATGTTTTTGTACTACCTACAGGTGGAGAAGGTTTTGGTATACCTACTGTTGAAGCTATGTCTTGTGGAGTTCCTATATGTGTAACTAATTACACTACAGGTTATGAGTTAATTAAATGTGATGACCCTGAGAATGAAAAGGTTCCAATGTATCCGCTCGGTGGTAAGTGGGACGATGTTACACCTAATGGTAGAGACCATTTAGAAGAAGAAGATATATGCGAAAGAGGTATACTCTTACCATATAAGGATATGTGGTGGGATACTCCTAAGAGAGCAGCACCACAAAGAGCTTTATGTAGTGAACAAGCTATATGTGAAGCACTAGAATATTACTATGACAACCCTAAGAAAAGAGTTGCGGCAGGTAAAGCTGCACGTGCTCATGCTCTTAAAGAATATAGTTGGGATGTTATAGGAAAAAGATGGGTTGAATTCTTCAATGACGTTACGTCGAAGATTAAACCAGTGAGGAAAAAGAAATGAATTTAGTATTTGGAATGGATGGAGTGATTTCTACTCCGTGTAGAGTCTATGAAGACGTAGAAAGAAGTAAGCCTATCACTAACGCGAAAGAGTTTATGGATTGGCTAAGAGATAAAGGACATCATATAACTATATGGTGTAAAAGACCCAACAGTTTAGATTGGGTAATGGCTACTAAAGATTGGTGTAAAGCACATGAAATACATTATGATAGGTTAATATTTGATAGACCTTATAATGCAATTATGGTAACTGAAACACCAGCTAATGCAAAGTATTATAAACACGAGCGTGATTTGTCAATGGTAGCTGACATGTTCGAGGAGTGGACAAACGATGTTAGGAATGAATGGACCCATAGTAAAGATTAGGTGGAATGATGCCGCCCAGCAAGTTAAAACTCATGCTGTAAACATAATGGAACCTGTAGAGAATCTCTCTATAGCAGAGAGTGTAGGTGAAATGATAGCTAAAGATGATAAAGCAATTATATTAGTGAATCATTGGAATGATGTTGATGGTGTGGATATAGTAACGATACCAACAGATTGGTGTCAGGAGATAGAGGTTTTAAAGGAATGTATTACAGAGAATTCGGAATCCCAGCCAGAATTGGAAAGTGTAAAGACGTCGAAGAAATAGAGAAATTCGTAGAACAATACAACGGTAAGAAGAATTGTTATGCGAGTGTCTATGTATTTGATGATGAGAAATTAAAAGCTGAAGGTAGAACTAACTACGAAACAGCTTTGTTAAACACTGTATGGTTTGATTTTGATGATAATAAGGATGTTAAAAAATGTTTAATGGATGTGAGAAGATTTATACGCCGGTTCTGCAAACCACTAAAGATTACCCCGAGGATATATCTTACAGGGGGAAAGGGCTTTCAAATGAATATAGACTTTCATTCGCCAGTGGACTTACCGGCACACGTAAAGCGACAAGCTATACGAGAGTATTTGAAACACCTTAAGGTTAAATATTCCTTAAAGACGTTAGATGATATTTGTATAAATAATAGTGTCTCTTGTATGAGACGTATACCCAACACTGAGTATATCTCTAAGATTACTGGTGAAGGGACAGGCGTATGGTGTACTCAATTTAGTGTAGAAGAAATATTAAAGATGGGTATAGAAGAACTATACGCTATGGCACAGGAAGAGAATGAAAAAACTATTCCTCCTGAGCAAAGCACAAAAGCACAGAGAAACTTTGTGGAATTTGTGTGTGACATGTATGAAATAAAACATACTGTTTCTAATAGTATAGCTTATTTATTGAATAAGATAGAAGAAGCAACAGGCTCTATTGAACTCTCTAGTAAGTCTCTATTGGGCAATGAATATATTAAGCCCCCTAGAAGATGCGTAGTAGAGCTAATAGAGAATAATATAAAGCGTGGACATAGCTCCCATGAGGAGAACAATGTCATCGCTTTCGAATTGGTGAATGGAGGGTGGTCTGATAGAGATATATCTTTTGTATTCAAGAGTATATATAATGAGGCCGCTGGAGATTGGGGCTGGTATACAGACGATTTAAATACCGCAGGGCGTCATATAGAGTCAATTCGAGCGAAAGCTATAAATAGGTATTCAGTTGATAAGTTAATACAATTAGGAATATGCAAAGGAGATAAATGCCTTTGCACCTAAGGAAGTGATTAAATGGCAAATTTAAAAAGAGTAGAGAAAAGACTAGAAAACGTCGAGGCATGGGTGAAGGAATTTGAAAAAGGCACTGGGCCTGTTCAAACAATGGACAATCTTAATTGGTTGGTAGGACAGTCACGTATGTTGGGAGAAAGATGCAATCAACATGAGAGCATGGTAACCCAATTACAACAAGCACTACAATCAAACAATGAGATTCTCAATAAGTTCTTAGAAGAGAATGACATGGTTCATGATTGGAAAGGATTTATTGAAGAAATACAAAAGGAGAATCAAGAAAATGCCCTTCAAGAGCAAGAAGCAGAGAGCTTGGATGCACAAGAACAAGCCGAAGATGGCGAAGAAGTGGGAGAAGGAGACGCCTAAAGGTCGTAAACTTCCCACCAAAGTCAAAAAGAAGAAAAAGGCGGGACGCCGCAAAAGGAAAAAGTGATATCATGGCTAAGAAAGAAGCAAGTAAAAAAGTCGTTGACGACAAACCAGCTGCTCAACCTAAGAAGGAAGTAGCTGTTGAACCTGTAGAAGAACATGCTGTTCAAGCAGGTGAAGAAATTATCGAGAGACTCGGTATGAAGTTCATCCGAAATGTGGATGAAGGAACCATAAGGAGAATTTAAATATGGGCGCATTAAAAAAATCAGTAAAAGCTGCCTCAAAGAAAACAGCAGCAACAAAGTCTGAATTTGAAGAGCGTATGGTCGGTGGACTTATGAGAAAAGTCAATAAGAAAACTGGCGAAATCGTAGAAACTCTCGAATAGATGGGGGTTTTAACCTCTCTAAGTCGCTGTAAGTGTAGTCCCGATGAGGATTGCACTTGCGGCAAAAGAGTATTAAGAGATTATAAATGACAATAACTAAAGCAGAATTGTTAAGTGATATAGAATCTGTAATATCTACTGCAACAACTAACCTAAACTCAGTATTAAATACAGGAAGTATAAGCACTGAAGCAGATAAGAATAAAGCATATGAATACATATTCACAATCAATGCAATGACAGAAAGAAAAACGTGGATTGAAGCGAATTTATAATTTTAGAAAAAGGCTTTTATAGGAGCCTATCCTATAGTAATGAACCGCAAAAGGAGTGGTAAAGAATGTTTAAAAATAACGTAGCAGAATTTATATATAAGAGAACATATTCTCGATGGATTGAAGAAGAAGACAGGCGTGAAGATTGGCCTGAGACAATAGAAAGATTTATTAGTTTTGTAATTTCAGAAAGACCTGAGATTCCAGAAAAGACAATTAACAAGATAAGAAAATATATGACAGAGTTTTCCGTAATGCCCTCAATGAGATTTTTATGGGCAGCAGGTCCAGCAGCTAAGGCTGACAATACCTGTATTTATAACTGCTCCTTTGCTAAGATAAACTCTGTGGAGGCATTCGCTGAATGTCTTTATATACTCATGTGTGGAACTGGTTTTGGTTTTTCTGTAGAAAAAGAAGAAGTGGAAAAATTACCTGAAGTACCAGCAATAAAATCTGGTAGAGCTTTAGCTAAAATAGTTATAGATGATTCTAAAGATGGTTGGGCAGATTCAGTTAAAACACTTATGAACAGTCTATATGATGGACAAAACATTTATTTTGATTATAGTGGAATAAGATTAGAAGGAGCTCGCCTTAAAACAATGGGTGGTAGAGCATCTGGTCCATCACCACTAATTAAACTGCATGACTTCATTCGTGAAACCATGCACAATGCGCAAGGTCGAAAGCTCACAACTTTGGAGGCTCACGATATCTGTAATCAAATTGCTGAGATTGTAGTGGTGGGTGGAGTTAGACGCAGCTCACAAATCTCTTTGAGTGACCTTGATGATAAAGAAATGCGTCATGCAAAGGAATGGCCTTTCCCTATTAAAAGAGCTATGGCTAATAACAGTGCTATATTCAGGGAGAAGCCTTCCGCTGCTCAATTTTTAAAAGAATGGGCAGCTTTAGCTTTGTCTGGAACAGGAGAGCGTGGTATATTTAATTTAGAAGCCGCACAAAACAAAGCTCCTTCCAGACGTTACGCTCCTCTTATTCAGGGAACTAATCCCTGTGGAGAAATAATGTTGCGGGATATGGAATTCTGTAACCTTTCAGAAGTAGTAGTTAGAGAAGATGATGACTTAGATTCATTGTTGGACAAAGTGGAGACAGCTACGTGGCTTGGTGTTATACAAAGTTCGTTCACCTATTTTCCTTACCTCAGAAAAGAGTGGAAAAAGAATTGTGACGTAGAAGCGCTTCTAGGCGTTAGTTTGACCGGTCAGATGGATAACCCCTCGGTTCTCACTTCGGACGCGTTAAAGGCCCTTAAAAGCCGTGTTTTGCGCATTTCTCGCAAGGCATCAGGAATACTAGGAACTAAAATGCCAGCAGCGACCACTTGTGTGAAGCCATCAGGAACTGTCAGTCAACTTGTGGACTCTGCATCAGGAGTACATCCTCGCTATTCTCAATACTATATTCGTCGTTATAGAATTGCAGCCCGTGACCCATTATTTGCTTTATTAAAAGATGCAGGAATAAAATGTAATCCTGAAGTAGGACAGACAAAGACGAATGCATCTACATGGGTTTTAGAATTCCCAGTTAAATCTCCTGAAGGTTGTATAACCAGAAAGGATGTAACAGCTTTAGACCAACTAAGACATTATAAAAACTTACAACATAACTGGTGTGAACATAACGCCAGTATGACTGTGTATGTCAGGGAAGATGAATGGTTTGAAGTAGGTAATTGGGTTTACCAGAACTGGGATATTATTAATGGGGTATCATTTTTACCTTATGATGGTGGTAAATATGAGCTCGCTCCATATGAAGAAATTGATGTACATTCCTACGAAAGGCTTATAAAGACCCTACCCCTAATTAACTATACACAACTGTCGCATTATGAGCAACAGGACAATACTCAAGGTAAAGGTGAGTATGCTTGTGCTGGCGACAAATGTGAAATTTAAGGAGAAATAATATGGCAAATTACGCAGTAGATGATTTTACCGACAGCGCCCAGTCGATGGCAGACTTACTAGCTCTATTAGAAACTAAATTAGAGACTATAACTAACACCAAGACTATACGCTTGTTAGAAGTATATAAAGATGCAACCAATGGCGGATATAGTTACGCCTTAATTGTGGACGCATAAATATGCCTTTCGCAACAGATATTACTGGCTATGGTCGTAAAATGGGCCGAGACGCAGGACTTGATGATGAAGGTAGAGCACTATCAGTTATCAAATTACAAGGAGAGCGAATGCCAGAAGGTACAATCACTTTTAGAACCATAAACCCATCCAATACAGAATCAGCTGGTGGAATTGGAGATGTAGGAGACTATGCTCCAACCAGTGCACGTTCAGGATTCTACGGTGATGGAGCTACAGGTAATCCAAGAAATAAAGGTAATTAGTTATCTCTACTAGATAAATACTCAGCTAGAGTTGGAGGTTTTTTATTCAATGATAAACCAAATTCAAAAGAATCGGGAGAGAAAGATATAGATTTTCCTATCACTTTATAATTACCACCATATTCGGGGTTATCTGTTTGTATTCTAACTATATCATTTTCATTAAGATAAAAACCATCACTAACTTTTAATCCATATTCATATTGATTTTTTAAATTAGCTTCAAATAATTTTTTAGCAAAGTCTATACATTCGGGAGGGGATTCAAGATTGTCATTAGTTACTTCTAAATAATTTCTATCATAAGCTTCTAAAGCAGTATCATGTGTAAACTTACCTGACACTCCATCTTTCCCATTTACTATTATCACAGTAGGCACTTTTCTATTTACTATATTAAGCTCTACTATATTATCTCGCTCTGTATAGGTATGCACTATTTGGTCACTATCTATATTAGCCTCAGGCTCTATTACGAGTTGCGTATTAGAACCATCATCTATTAATCTTGCTACATTAGGTCTAGGCAATGTTTGGCTATTATCTATAGCTTTGCTTAATAACTCTTTGATTATATCAAGCACTACCTTAGTTCCCCTTATAGGCTCTGATACGCTATTAACTGTGGGCGTAGTGTCGCCTATTAAATCTGTCTTACATTTATTTTCTAATTTAGCTAATTTTAAAAGTTTAGGAATAGCAGCGCCTAAAGTAAGTCCATCAATATTATCTGTATCAGTTAAAATTACTTTAGCTTTCTCTGATTCACCACCCTTAATCATATAACCAAAAGCATCTTCAACATATATCTCTATGTCATTAAACGTAGGGTTTGTTCTTTTTATCCAACCCCTTAGAATTGGAGTACTATCAAATTCATTTAAATATAAAAGTACCTCTTTGTTCCATAACTTGCGCGTTCCACCCTGTATTTGTGGTATTCTAAACGTTAAAGATGCAGAACCAAGTTGGCCGGGCTGTGTATAATTCCCGTCGAGGTAATCTGTATCCACCCCGTCAATTAAAATCTTAGGTGTAATCGCGTTCATCTATTAGTCCTCCAAGTGGGAATATATCAGTTCTTAAAATACCATGACCATCAAGAAGGGCAACCCCTTTAATCTGCATAGTAGAATTATATCTCACTAAACTTCGTGGACCAGTTGCACCATGAGTTTCAGAAACCTGTGTTATAACTCCAAAGAATCTTACAAAGGTTCCATCCTTTTGAGGTTCGTCCCAATAAACATCTACAGCATCTGCTTGTAAACGTCTCATCATATGTAATTGTCCATACAAACTAGAACCTGATGCAGCAGTGAAAGCACTTGAACTAGACTCATCACCTGTACCAATACTTGTGAGAGTCATTGTTTGCATAGGAGTTCCAGTACGTTGTATAAAGACTTTACCTTTACGTGTTATAGCAGTATAATAAGTTCCTGCACGAGTAATAGATATATCAGTAGTAACAGGTAGAGAGTTTAAGTTATATCCTGAATCATCTATCTCCTTAATAACTTCACCATATCCCCTATTACCATCAAATATATTATTAATTGTTGGGTATATGCCCGGTGTAAAATCTGTTGAGCTACCAGTTGTTCCAGAGAAAACTACCTTTAAAGCATACATTTCAGTAGTCTTCCATGCACCACTGATATCATAACCACAACCAGAGCTTGCAGTACTATCCATAACATTAAAGTAATTAGTAGAAGGATTTTCATTTGCTCCTACAGGAGTTAATTCTAAACCAGCTGCACTACCACTAGTTCCTACATTGTATACCTTTGAATAACCATCTATAGCATCATAAACGTTTACACGTCTTAAACTACCAGTTATTACAGAATTATTAGTTAGAGCAGGTAGGTCAGTTGTATCTCCGTATTGACAATGTATAGTATCATCTTCATCCCAAGCATCAGCAGCACCACTAGCTACCCAATACATTCTATTCATATCATCCCCACCTTCATCAGTTACCTTAGGAATAAATACATACTTATAAGAACCTACTTGAGAACCACGTGTAAATCCAGCAGCTGCCATATCAGTATTGATGTTAGCGCCAGTAATTGAAAAAGATTTACCGTAACCAGAAACTGGAGTGTTAGCTGTTTTAACAGTTCCTGTGAGTTGAACTTCTACAACATCAGAATCACCTAAAGATAAACTACTTTCTACTCTTGAGAAAGTTCCTGCTGTCATACCACTTAAGGTAGTAGCTGTCCAATCTAAAGGCATATCAAAAGTTAAAGGACCAGATTTAGCTAGTGAAGCTTTAATAGTAGTATAAGCACTACCATCTTGAGCAGCACTTCCTGTATTTCTGTATTGTTTTTCTAAAGCTGTCCCATCAAAGAATTCTAAAGGTTTCCATTGGAAGTTCTGATGAACAGTTCCTGTCTTCTCTCCTGCCAAATAATATACACCAGCAATGTTCCAAGCAGGTTTAGCACCATCAGGGTGTGTACCTTCCATAGCCACTGACATTAAATGATTAGCATAAGAATCTATATTAAACATTACATTATTTGTTTTCTTAGGCATTAATAGTAATAGATATTCACTAGCTTCTCTACTGTTATCTAAGAAGTCTTTGAAGCCAGAAGTATTCATTCCAGCCATGTTTACTATAGTATTAGAACCAGTTCCATATGAATTAGCAAAGGCAGCAGTAGTATAGTTCGCACTTAAATTACCACCATCGGTATTAGTTAATACAGTAGGAAAAGTTCTATTGTTTGATTCTCCACCAGAGGGAGCCCAAACGAAAGGAGTAATTCTATACACGTCAATCTTATTGTCAATGATAGAACTAACTTCAGTATCTACTCCATTGGTAGCTGAAGAAGGCTCTACTTGAACCCGTGCATAGTGATAAATGTCAGCAAAACGACCGTAATCGTCTATTAAATATTGGTCTATTTGACCATTCTTAGCAGACCCCTTTCTCCATGCCACACTATTACTAAATGCTTGTGCATCAGCATCCGCAGCAGAGTTAAGACCCAAAGGACCTACTTGATATGTATAAGATAATGTTTTAGTTTGGTCAGTAGTTTTAGTATTGTCACTTAAAAAGTTTGTTCCTGTAACACTCCATGTGTTCCACCAATCGTACCACATCTTACCTGCATCATATCTATAATTTTTTAAATTTACATTAGCAGCTTTAGCTCTACTCTGTGTAAAGTCTAACACTGCGTTTCTAGTATTATCTTCTGCTTTCTTAACAGGCATACCGGGCGATACATAACATATAGGTCTATATGCATTAGTAGCTGCACCTAATGAACCTGATAAGGCGTTAGATAAAACTCCAACAAATACTTTCATTTTATTATACGCAGCATTCTGAGTATAATATTGAGTAGCAGATTGTTGTGCTACTACATATTTAGGATTCTTATAAGTTACCTTTAATATTCTAGCGCAAGTAGCTCCAGTAAGTAAAGCCGAACCATTAGCTCCTGAAGCAAATATATCTACAAATCCACTACCTTGTGTTAATGTATTTCCACTAACTACAACATTAAGCGTAGTTAAGCGTGCGCTTCCTCCTATCACTGAGTCACTACTTCCCCTATCTCTACCAGAGTCTATAACTTCAGCTTCTATATCTATCTTAAGAGGCTCGAAATAGCCCAGCTCTGTTTCAGTCAGTAAGGGAGGTATGAAAAGGTAGAGTGGTTTAGGCCCTTCCCATTCAAAAATACTATTATCTATACCTGAATTTACAGTCTTATTTTCTACACGTAATACACCTGTAGATTGACCATCAACCACAGTAGCGCCTGTTACAGTAGAGTCTACACTATAAGGTAAAGGCGAACTAGAGCCTGATGATGAAGCACTATAATAACGGGAAACAAATCCTTTTGAATTAACAGTAGCTACCACAGGATTAAATGTCCCTGTAGAGGTATAAGTATGTTTGACTTCGATTGATTTTTTAGGCTCAGTAAGTTTAACCCATTGATAATTAGCATATTTAAGGTCTTGTGTAAAGTTACCATCAGGGTCTTGACCATCTCCCCAATCTATATATACTGCACGCACGTCATCATCATTAAAGTTACCAGTAGCAGTATACTCAGTAAATGCTGTTTGACTGGCTGAACTCCATACTAAGCTCATACTGTTGTCACCTTCCAATTAGTTTGTTTAGAACTACCAACTTCTTGAGGTGTAGTTCCTCTGATATTAGTCCAATCCATAACAAATAGTTTTGCACTATGTGTTAAATAATTATTATCTGAATTTTTATCTGCTAATAAAGCGTTTTTATAAGCATAACTTCCAGCAGTATCAGGAATTTCATAAGCCTTTTCCCAAAGTACCACTTCTTCAACAGTACCTCTATATGCAGAAATCTTATTAGGTGCATCTTGTGCTCCTATTGTAGTATTATATGCACTTGTAACTGTATGAGTATTTGTATCTACATCTTCTAAAACTCCATCTATATACAATTTTAAATATCTACCATCTGTAGCATTAGCATCATAAGTTACAATCATAGCAGTAGGAGTTCTTCCATCATAAGCTACTTCAGACACACTTTCTACTACCTGTCCATTTAATACAAATCTAATATGGCCATTACTTCCTAAGATGTAAGCTTCTATATCTGTACCATTAGCTAAGAAATATGCATCATGACCTCTATCATTAGCACTTGGAGTTAAATGAACTGCTAAAGTCCATTCGGTTAAATGTTGCCAACTTGTAACAAACGTCTCACTTCCAGTATATGTAACTGTGTGAGGGATAACTGCTACACCATTGGTAGCTGTAGAACTACTAGCAGTTTGAATAGCATAACCTTGTATACCTGTAATAGGGCTGCGACAATCACTTCCAACAGTAATAGTTCCAGAAGCAACCGCAGGTCCTCCAGTTGTAGTATAATTATAAACGTAACTTGTAGGTGCGCTCGTAGGTGTAGTAGGTTCTTCATTAAAAGGTACATGCATTCTAGCTTTATGGTATTTATTATTTATAGTAGCTCCTGAAACATCTATCATTAACATACGATACCACACATCATCTGCATCTTCCTCCCATGTGAAATTTAAAGCTCTTAAATCCTGAGTAGTTAATTCATATAAATTGACAGGTTCAGGATTCTCAGCGTTAGGTAATAATTGGAATAAAGGATTAACTTGGAAATTATCAACAAGAGGGACAGCATCAAAATATGTCCATAAGAAATGGGGTTTAAGAATATCAGCATCAGTCGAACTATAATCAGCGTTAACAAATTCTACTTTCTGATTAACTGTAGGATTCTTCAAATTCATTACCATTTTAAAATTATCATTAGGCATAAGACTATCAGTATTAATCAGTCCATTGACATTGAAATCAGTGAATTTTCCTACATAAGGTGTCTTAACATCTACTTGTCCACCTTCACCTGATTCATCATTATAAGCTCCTAAACCATAATCTATACCTAATTCAAGATTACTGCCAGAAGTTACATCTAGACTCCATGGATTTCCATAAGTAGCACTACGTCCTCCTGTAGCTACAGCACCCACATTGTAATAATACTCAAATTCGTTCCATGTAGAACCTGTATCAGCAAGAGCTGGTTTGTCACCACTTAGATTATTTAATATAGCTATATTATCATAGGATTTACCTCCTCCTTGAGTACCAGATTCATAAGGACCTATATGATAAACAGTCATAGTTACACCGGTATCATCAGTTCCAGCAAAGGTTACGTCCCCACTAGCAGCACCAGTAACATGAGTAGTTATATCAAAACCATTAGTAGCTAAACCAGTTGCACTAACATAATAAATAGTGTCATCAACAGGAGTAGTTGTGTTGTCCAATCCTGAGAATGAAACTGGAGTTCCTTGAGCTAATCCATGAGCAGTAGCAACAATTTCATTATCTGTTACATCGGTAGAAACAACGGAAGTACTAGTGTTAACATTACATGGAAACAGTTGGAAAGTTATCCAGTGTTTAACTGGACTACACCATAGATAAGGTAAATTGGCTACATTAACTAAGTTTTCAGTATCGTAATCTTCATTAAATTCTACGAAAGGACCGTCAACGGCTTTAACAGATAAATACCTACTTCTTTTACCACTTACTGCACCACTTCCTACAATCTCAGCATCACTACCTGTTGTCATAGATTTGTAAATAACGTAATGAGGTCCATTAGTAGAATCACCGGGCTTAAATAGAGAAGGATTGTCAACAGATATAGCATTGCGTGGTATCTCATCCGTTGTCTTTTCACCTCCTATCTCTGTAAATTGAGGTATAGCCATTATACGAGCGGATGTAAATATATTCTCTCTCTTAGCCCACGAGTCTACATTACCACTAAGTGACATATATACAGTTCCTTTTTGACTGAGACCATCAGTTGATAATGTTCCGCTACCAGCAGTACCTGTTGTGAAAAATATCTTATCTACTTCAGAACCGTCTCCTGTAGGAGCGTTAGTAAAATCTACATCCAATCCTTGAATAGTTGCTGGACATTTATATGTGGATGCTAATGCAGTATTACCTGCGTTTAGAGCTTGTCCACCATAGTAACTAACGAAACTATCATCTGTTCTTCCAGTTGCATTAGAACCATCTGATGTCATAGACCTGAAAGCTTGAGTTGTCCAACCGTCATTATATAAATTATCTTGAAAATTCTTTTGATTATAACCATTCCACATAGTCCAGCCAGCTGCTCCCCAACCGGGTGATAAAACTGTTATACCTGTATCAGCCGTACCTCCAAAAGTAATGTAATCACCTGCGAGAGCCTTTTCTAAAGTGTTTGATATTCTAATTTTATTCGTCCCACCAACAGTTGTTGAAACATAATATGTAGTATCTTCAGCAATACCTGTTGTATTAGTAATACCATCTGTAATTATAAGTGGTGTTCCCGGAGTGAGTTCATCTTCTATATCTACACGCTCAAGAGTATCAGTACCAACGGTAGTAGTACAGTTAGTTTGTGAACCTATTATAGGTAAATCCCATAGACTATCGAAGCCTAGAGTGATATAAGTAGGTCCATATCTAGTATATAAAGTGTTACTAGATGTCATATTTGTACCTCCATTAGCGGCTTCAGAGGTTCTTCTTGTAGCTGCTCCTGCTGCTCCTCCCGAAACAGGGGTGGTTACTGTAATAGGATTAAAGGTTGCGGGTATTGTAAACGAAGCTTGATTAGCTGAATTATTTAATATCTCTAAATTAAAATTTCTAAAGTCAATATTATCAAAATATACTTTAGTTTGACGTCCAGTACCTAAATCTTTATCTCCATCATTATCTTCATCTTGAGGATTTGGTACATATTCACCAGTAAGACCATAATAATCTCTATAAATGTTAGTACCATCAGGTGTGTCATCACCTGTATCGTATATACCAGTAGTAGTTGATGGAGGAGCTCCACCTACAACAGTCACTCCTGTAGAGTGAGCTACATCGCTACTTCCCATTCTTCCTCTTACACAACCTGTTAATTGGTCAGATGATTTTCCTGTGTATTTAACAAACTCTTCAGTTGCAGTACCGGGATTAATAATTATAGTACCGCTACTTGGAAAACTAGTTGCACTAGCCAAATCAATAGCACTATCGCCAGCAGCAACAGCACCGTCTAGAGTAGAAGAAAGATTACGTCCTACTCCCCAGAATCCTGTACCAGCTGTCCAACCACCGGCTGAACCAGAAGCTGAATAAGTAGCTTCTTTATCCGTAAAATAACGGAAATTGTTACACCAAAGTGTAAGAACATTAGGCCAGAATTCAGGTTTTTCCATCCATGACCAATTAGCATTGGTTTGAGAACCTGAACCTTCCCTAACAGGGAAATAAACGTAAAAAGAAGGAGCATCGTCAGTACTAGTTGTTTCATCATCCGAACTAGTAGT
>VTLG01012711.1_pt1 | contig 72453 bp, 78 predicted proteins | sample 4694571 | NCBI WGS metagenome assembly VTLG01 (sample SAMN12604809, study PRJNA352737) | marine metagenome | biome: ENVO:00000447; feature: ENVO:00000209|ENVO:00000569|ENVO:01000036; material: ENVO:00002151; isolation source: viral sequences binned using virsorter ...
TGATTTTCCAGTATGCTTCATTCAATAACAGTCGAAGTTTGCACTTCTTCCTAGCAGTATTCCCTGTGGTGTGCGTTTGGCTCACTAGTATGGGTATCTGTACGATGGCATTCAACTTGAATGGTTTTAACTTTAACCAGTCAGTATTGGATGCTAACGGACGTGTTGTTCCTACATGGGGTGACATACTTAATCGTGCTAACCTAGGTATGGAAGTCATGCACGAAAGGAACGCTCATAACTTCCCTCTTGACTTAGCAGCTGCTGAGGTAACAGAGGTTGCATTGATTGCTCCTTCAATAGGATAATGGAACTCATCGCTATCATCGCTGCCATTGGTGGTGCTGCATACGGTGCGTATCGGATGACACCTAAAAACTGAATAAACAAAAAGACCCTAAATTAAATTAGGGTCTTTTTTAATGCATGGAATTAGACGAACAAATACAGCTTGGGCATCTTCTACTTGAAGAGAGGAAGTGTAGGGTGTGTGGTGAGAAGAAGAATTTATTGCATTCTTTTTATCGTGTTCGTAAAAATATGAATCTTCTTTCTTCTTATTCGTATGAATGTAAGGAATGTACTATAAAACGCATTACAAAGAAGAGAAAGAATAAAAAAGATGTAGGACACTGGACATATCCTGATTGGTAAGGTACAATAAATTTAGATCTAATTATATTATGAACATTGTTTCTGCTATTGGATTTTTGATTGTCCTAGCAATTTTTATTGGAGTAGTTTATTTGAAATCTTATGACCCTCACTGAACCTATCCTTAGAGGAAAAGTTAAGTCTGTATTTGATGTACCTGATGAAGCAGATAAGGTAACCATTGTATTTCATGATAAGGTTACTGCATGGAATGGTAAGCAAGTAGAATATCCACCAGAGAAAGGTAAGATATGTTGTCTTATATCAGCAGTTATATTTGAACTGTTAGAAAAGCATGGTATTAGGACTCATTTCTTAGGAACTGAGGGACTTGATACTTTGGTGTGTAGGAAACTTACTATCGTACCAATAGAAGTTATTGTTAGAAATATTGCTGCAGGATCTATAGTTAAGACAACTCATCTTACTGAAGGAACACTTATCAACCCTCCTATAGTAGAGTACTTTCTAAAGGATGATGCAAAAGATGATCCATTACTTACGTATGATCGTGTAAGGTTAATGGGGATTGACCCTGCACCTTTGAAGGAACAGGCATTGAATATTAATTATCAACTTCAATCTTTATTTACTTTGATGGGTATTGACTTGGTTGATTTTAAGTTAGAGTTTGGATATGATGCTCATGGAGATCTTTATCTTGCCGATGAAATGTCCCCTGATAACATGAGATTATGGAAGAGAGGGACTAAGGAACGTTTTGATAAAGACTTATTTCGTAAAGATGAGGGTGACATAGTAGAGGCATACAAATATATACTACAGCACTTACGGCAGTTTGCTGTTCATTAGAGGAGATCTATGGAAGACAATCCTTTTTGGGGTGAACCTACACCCACTGACGTATGGGATGATATGCAGAAACTTGATCATTTATATGAAGAGTTAATGTGGGATCATCGAGATAAACTTGAGTTTGCAATAGAAGGTAATCATATTACTATTAGAAATCGTTCTAGGGAGGGAAGATGATGGTAGGTAATTTAGAACCAGAAGAGAAAGTATTGGAAACTAATTGGGGTATCCATGAGAAGAAGATGCTTCATGCATCAGAGACGCCAGAGGACCCTTGGAATGAGGGTAAAGTATATCCAGTTAGTAAATCCACTACTCAACTGTTAGGAGATCTCTCAAAGGCATTATATGAGGCTGGATGGAGTCCAGATGATGTATTTGAAGTTCAGGTAGCAGGTACTTGGAAAAAAGATAAATTTATTTGTATAAAAAATCGTTCTATCGAAAAATGAAAGAGGACCCAAAAGAAGATTCTTCAAAGGAAGAAGAAGAAATAGAATGGGATCTTGAGGATATGAAGAAAGCATATATTGATGCTGCTGAGGAACAATGGGATAAGTATGCAGGGGGATGATATGATTGATGTATCACCTAGTTCGATAAGGGTTGCGCTTATTATGGTTATGGGTGTAGTATGGTTCTATCTTCTGAACCAACATCTTAGGGATAGCGGGGACGATGAATAAATAAAATTTTTAAAAAAAAACAACTATGTCTGACCTTAAAAATTTCACGGTTTATTCTCGTGATGGTTGCCCTTATTGCGACAAAGTACAACAGGTATTACAGCTTGCTGAATTAAGGCATGTTATATATAAACTCGATAGGGACTTCGACCGTGATGCTTTCTATCAACAGTTCGGTCAAGGGTCTACATTCCCTCAAGTTGTTTTGAATGGTGATAATCTGGGAGGATGTACTGAGACTGTACAGTACCTTAAGGAGAACAATTTGGTCTGATGAGAGACGATTTTGACAACGTTTATGATTTGATAGAACATGCTATAGAGTATGCTTTTGAAGGGAAGATGACCCTTAAGTTTTACGAGTTCTTAAAGTATCGTAAGACAACAAAGTCTGAGGTTGATGCTTTCCTTCATAGTTCTACTGCTGAAGAACTTGCTGAAGTAGTATTAGAATTGAAAGAGTATATTAAGGGTGGTAAGGATAGTGATCATAAACAATTGCGTGAGGCATATCACCACATTCCCAAGCCTCAAGCAAGAAAGATAATGAATTATTTGTACAGCATTCTTGAAGATGCAAGGAGATATAGTTATGACAGAAGACCAGGAAGACGCAAAAAAGACTCTAAATAAAGACAAATCCCTGGAGATTAACAGGGGTGTGGAATTATTGTTACGTAATAGGAGGAAGAAAACACCAAAACCAAAAACATTTCAAGTGAAATTTGGTAATATGTTTTCTTTTCTTCGAAGAGAGATACATTTTTATTTTGAATTTCATTTGGACATTAGGAAAAAATAGTAACTCTCGGAGAAGTGCCATGGAAACCACCATAGTAACATTAACTTTGACTACAATAGTTTCATTCCTTGCATTAATAGTTGGAGGTATGATAGGATGGTTAGCAAGACAGCATTCTTATGAAACTACACCTCAGTTTGTGTACACTCATCCAGAGATGTTTGATGAGAATGGACAATTAGTTCCTGATGAAATTGTAGCAGTTCGATTTGAAAACAATTATGACAACACCGACGACACCGAAGAAGAGGGGTAGACCACCTAAGAGTACTACTGGACCTAAGTTACCAGCAAAGTCTAAGTCAAAACCAAGAGTAAAGGCATCTCCAGCAGCACCAGCTACTGATTCTCTTCCTGTAAATCCATTTGTATTTGAGATATTGGATTTAGCATCTAAGCAAAAATCTGCTGCTAAGAAAGTAGAAGTACTTAAGAATTATGAGCATGATTGTGTTAAGATGGTTTTGATTTGGAACTTTGATAAATCAATCATTAGTCTTTTACCTGAAGGAGAGGTTCCTTACGGCGAAACAAATGCTCAAACTACCTTTGCTGGTAGTCTCTCAGAAAACATTGCTAGAGAGGCAGCAGGAGGGGAGTCAGCGACTGGACAGGATATAGATGGTAGAAATAAAACTTCTATTAGGAGAGAGTATCAAAACTTTTATCATTATGTGAAGGGTGGTAATGATGCTCTACCTACTACTCGTAGGGAAATGATGTTTATTAATCTCCTTCAAGGTCTTCATCCTAAAGAAGCAGAAGTATTGGTTTTAGTTAAAGATAAATCTTTAGAAAGTAAGTATAAGATTACTCAGGATAATGTTAAGGATGCTTATCCAGATATTGTATGGGGTAATCGTTCATGACTGCTGAAATAGTTGCGGAGAAGGACGTTGTGGCAGAAGAAGGACAAGAGGTGGTAGCAGAGATTAAACCCTCAGACTATTCCTGTGAGATCTTACTGGAGAAAACTACCCCTGATAAAGCGAAGGATAAATCTTTTCCTACCGATGCTTTTAATATAACTTATCTGGTTGATGGTGAAGAACGTTTGGATGTAGCTCGTTCTAGTAAGAGAGTAAATCTTTTTGACTATTATTATGATAAGTATGGTAATGTTCAGAAGATTGATTATGGACATGGTACAGTTAATCCTAGTCAATGGGGTTATAAACAACCTGAGAAGAAGAAAAGGAGGAAGTGATGAAACATAATGATGATCTCTTACGTGCTCAAATAAATGAACTTATTAGAGATGAAATACAAGAGAACATTAATGATTACGTAGAAGCACAGGAAGAGACCCAGAAAAGTGGACTGGGTTTTGTGGGAAAGGAGGATGAGAATGAGTTAAAGGTTAACATACCTCAGAATGAAGTTGATAAGATTCTTAAAGAGTATAAAAAGATTAAGAAGCAGGAGAGATCTGTCTTTGGAGAGATAAGGAAACTTGGATTGGTTGATAAGCATGGTCAACCTATAGAAGCAGGTAAGAAGAAAGAAGTAAAAGAAAATAAGAAGGGTATAACTGGTAAGCAAACTCTAATAAAGAAAAAACCATCTGATAAATAAGGAAACGCAATTTTATTATGCCTGAAATTCCTCATGATTATATTGATACTCAAGGTCTGAGTCCTAAACTCAGTCCTGAGGAAGCTGTTAAAGCAAAGGCAGTAAAGCATAAACCTGCTACGGTTACACCTCATAGGTTGTTTACTACTATGATGGTGGAGGAGTTAAAGATTCTCATCAATGAAGTATTAGATGAGAGACAAGGTAAGAGTGGTATATCTTACTTTGACACAGAGCACTTTAAGCATTATGTTGGAGAAGACGAACCACCTTATCATCCTTGGAAATGAGAACTCAACGTAAAGAGAATTACTATTATGTTTTTTGGACTGTGGCAATGATTGCTTTTATAGTTCCTCAAGTGTTTACTGCCTACGCTTATATGAATATTAAAACTCTTCTTGAAAAACCTTTCAAGATAGAAGTTGTAGAAAAAGTAAAGGTGGGGTTATAATGAGACTTGGTATTATGTGCTCCGGTAACGGTAGCAATTTTGAGAACATAGTCCATTCGTGCCCCGACCATGAGGTAGTACTTATGGTTTATAATAAGAAGAAAGCAAAAGCGAAGAAGAGGGCAGAGAGATTGGATATAAAATCTTGTTACAGTAAGGATGAGGATGAGATTATTGCACTCTTTGAGGCATATAATGTTGACTTAGTTGTGATGGCAGGATGGATGAGGATAGTATCTAAGAAGTTCTGTGATGCCTTTGCAGGGAGACTTATTAACCTTCACCCTTCTTTGTTGCCTAAGTATAAGGGGTTGGGTGCTGTAGAGCAGGCATTGAAGTCTGGTGATAATGAGACTGGTTGTTCAGTTCATTGGGTCACCGAACATTTAGATTCTGGTGCAGTCATTAAACAACAGACAGTTCCTATTCTGCCAGGAGATACTGTTGAGACTTTACAGCGAGCAATTCAACAGGCAGAACATTACCTTTTACCATTAGTGATCAATGCTCTCTAAAGATAGTAGACTTCGAGTAACTGAAATTGCCTGTAGGGTGAAGTTGGGAAGACCAGTTACTCTTACTGAAAGGATATGGATGAATAAGTTAATTGAGCATAATGCTCATGCTAGGGGTATAGTTGAGAGAATCATGTGCCCCTATAAAGTTGAAGATATGTAAAAACTGTATCGCATGTTACAGTTGTGCTTGCATATATAGTATAGATATGTTAGCATATCCATACGTTCATCCCACTATGGGACGCAAGTAAGTCGCGGAACGGGTACGTTCATCCCTTCGGGGACGCAAACGACTAAAGGAACGGACTTAAAAAACCCAACTACTTTAGGAGTAAAATCATGCAAGTCACCTACAGAGGTGTTAAGTACAACACCAATGACAAGAAATCTTGTCAGAAGCAAGTCTCTGAACTCACATACAGAGGCATCAAGCACACAGAATCAAAGGTTGTGTGTGCACGGTGAAAGTCTTACTTGGACTAATAAGTAAAAGGACCCTTTACAGGGTCCTTTTTTTAATATATAATTGAACTATGCAGAATTCAAATGCTACACATGCGCGAACAATTATTATCAGCAGTTAAAGCCCATGCTCAGGGTGAGATTGCAAAACATAGAGCAAACGTGAATGTATATCTTGAACATCCCGCTGGCATTGGTGAACATTCAGATATTACAGAAGCAATCCAAGTAGAATTGGATAAGATTGCTCGTTACCATGATCAAGTTGAAGTAATTGATAAGTATTTCAAAGGAGGCTAATGGATCCTTCAAGAGAAAGATTAAAACTTATAGTTAGAAATCTTAAACAGTTGGTAGATCAACTGGAGTCTGAAGTGCATTCTGATGTTGATGCATACACAAATTCAAAAGCATTTGCCATCCCCCGTAGAGAATATGATGAGGTCTTTGATGACGACGACGGATACCCAGATTAAACTTGTTAGTGTTACACCTGATGCTGAGAAAACTATGGCATATGTTGCCAGAGTTTCTAACCCTAAGAACCAGGACAATGAAAAGTTTGCAGGACTTCTAAGGTATTGTATTCAACATGGTCATTGGTCTGTCTTTGAGCAGGCACATATGACAGTTGAGATTAATACTACAAGAGGTCTTGCAGCACAGATCTTAAGACATAGATCGTTTACTTATCAGGAGTTCTCTCAACGCTATGCGGATGTTTCTTTTATTAGAGAGGATATTCCTTTGCCTGAACTTCGTAGTCAGGATGAAAAGAACAGACAGAACAGTATTGATGATGTAGATCCTGCGATAGTTGAGAAGTATAATGTTGAAATGAGAAAGCATTTCGATCAAGGGATTGATTTGTATAAGAAAATGTTGCGTGATGGTATAGCAAAGGAGTGTGCAAGGTTTGTACTTCCTCTTGCTACTCCTACCAGATTGTATATGACAGGTTCAGTAAGGTCATGGATACATTATATTACTTTAAGATCTGCTCATGGTACGCAGAAAGAACATATGGACCTTGTAGAGAATGTTCGTAAAGTTTTTATAGAACAATTCCCGACAGTCTCAGAGGCCCTTGAATGGTCTAAATAATTAACCCTTATTATTGTTAACATATGCCTACATATCCTGTAAAAAATAAAGAAACTGGGGAAACAAAAGAACTCTCTATGTCAATGGTGGCATATGATGAGTGGAGAAAAGAGAATCCTGATTGGGATAAAGACTGGTCAGCAGGTGTTGCTGGAGTTGGAGACGTTGGAGAAGTTTATGATAAATTAAAGAAGTCACATCCAGGTTGGAATGACGTTCTTTATAAAGCATCCAAAGCACCTCGCTCTACAGTAAGACCTATCTGATATGCCAAGAAAGAAAAAGACTGATCAACCTATTGGCGTGGGGTTAACCGCCAAGCAAATGAAGAGAAAGAAGCCTATTAATACTGATATGATGAGAGACATTGAGCCTCTCACACCAAATCAGCAGCTCTTATTTAATTCTTATAGTGAAAATAAGAGTATTGTTGCTTATGGATGCGCTGGTACTGGTAAGACTTTTATTACTCTTTATAATGCATTGAGTGATGTTTTAGATCAGAGTACTCCCTATGAGAAAATATACATTGTAAGATCATTAGTTTCTACTAGGGAGATTGGTTTTCTTCCTGGAGACCATGAAGATAAGTCCACACTTTATCAGATACCTTACAAGGCTATGGTAAAGTATATGTTTGAGATGCCTACCGCAGCAGACTTTGAAATGTTGTATGGCAATCTTAAAGCACAGGATACTATTGACTTTTGGAGTACCTCATTCATTAGAGGAACTACATTTGATAAGTCTATTATTATAGTTGATGAATTTCAGAACTTGAATTATCATGAACTTGATAGTATAATTACGAGGGTGGGTGAGAATACTAAGATTATGTTCTGTGGTGATGCCACTCAGTCTGATTTAGTAAAACAGAATGAGAGGAATGGTATCATAGATTTCATGAAGATCTTACGTCTTATGCCATCTATAGATATCATTGAGTTTGGAGTAGAAGATATTGTTCGCTCTGGATTTGTTAAGGAGTATCTACTTGCTAAATTAGAATTGAATTTATAAATGATATATCCTTTTATATTATGAAAAGAATTAAAGATATATGTATTCTCGGTGGGGGAACTGCTGGATTTACAGTGTCTTCTATGCTTGCTAGGTACAGAGAATTATCTGGTGTAGATTTTAATATTAAATTAATTCATAATAAAAATATTGGGTCTATTGGTGTAGGTGAATCTACTATTATTAATTTTAACCATCTTCTGGACTATCTTGATTTAAAAGATAGTGATTGGATGAAAGAATGTAATGCCACTTATAAAGTGTCACTTAAGTTTTCTGATTTTTATAAAAAGGGAAGTTATTTTTATTACCCCTTTGGTCATGTGAGACATAATGATCCTCAGAAGTCTATACAATATTATATGGGTGGGATGATAAGGAGTCCGGAAGCTTTTACTCCCGAAAGAGTAGCACCTTTCTTCATTCCCATGGCTATTTTAGCTGAAAAAAATAAGTTAATTAAAAGTGATAGTGAGATTGATTTTAGTATAAAAGAACATTCGGCTTATCATTTTGATGCTAATGCGTTTGGGAAGTTCTTAGAAAACTATTCACAGAAAGGGGGAGTAGAAGTTATAGAAGATTTGTTTCGTGAAGTAGAATTGAATGATGATGGATCTATTAAGTCTTTAGTATGTGAGGATGGTATCTATGAAGCGGATTTGTTTGTTGATTGTACTGGGTTTAGATCATTATTGTTGGGAGAAACCCTAAAGGAACCTTATATTTCTTTTGGTGATACTTTAATTAATAATAGAGTATTGAGAGCAAAGATTCCTTACACCAATAAAGAAGAACAGTTAAAGAATTATACTGATAGTGTTGCTCTTAAGAATGGATGGTGTTGGCATATTCCTTTATGGGATCATATGTCAGTTGGATATGTTCATACTAATAAGTTTGCAACCCCTCAAGAAATTGAGTCTGAGTTCTTTGAGCATGTGGGTGAGGTAGATTATGAAACTATTGAGTTTAAGACAGGGAGATATGAGAGGGGATGGGTAAAGAATGTAATTGGGGTAGGACTTTCTTATGGTTTTATTGAACCTTTAGAATCTACAGGGATTGCTACCATGATAGTAAGTGCTTTTAGATTATTGGAAGGATTATCTAAGCATGAACTGTGCTATAATAAGGTTGATGTAGATTTATTCAATCAAGCAGTAGGTCCTGATGGCACTAGTCACATGAGACCTTTTGTAGAGATGCATTATTATCTTTCACGAAGAGATGATAGTGACTATTGGAATTATATAACCGATGAGGTTGATTTTGGATATGATACAGAGTCAACTTCTAAGTTTAACTATGATTATTTTTTACGTCAAATGTCAAAGAGAAGTTATTATGAGATTTTGCCTGAAGTAGGAACCATACTGATACCTGGAGGAATGAATTTTTCTGGGTGGTCCAATGCTATTACTTTAAAGACTCTTGTTTCACCTGAGGAGACTGTGGATCTGGAGAAACATATGAAAGCATTGGAAGAATATGTGAAATCTTATAAGTCTTCGTATCAGTTTCTATTAGACACCATTTATTCTAGTGAAAGGGGATTCGGTTAAATGATTTTTGAACATTGTAATCACTTAGGTGAACTTGAATTAGAAAAGAAAGAAACTCCGGGTTGTAGGTTATATAAATTACCTGATGGGCAGTGGGTTCCTTCTATTACATCAGTAACTTCTTTTTATAACCGACAGATCTTTATTGATTGGCGCAAGCGAATTGGTATAGAGGAAGCAAACAAAATTACTAAGAGGGCAACGGCGCGTGGCACAGATTTTCATGAAGCTGCTCAGGCATATTTGGAGAATAGAGATTTGGTGTGGGAGGATTACCTTCCTGCTACTAAGTTTATGTTTCATCATGCGGCACCATATCTGGACAAGATAAATAATATACACGCTATAGAAAGAACCCTTTACTCCGAGTACCTTGGTCTTGCTGGAAGAGTTGATTGCATAGCGGAGTATGAAGGCGAACTAGCAGTAATAGATTTTAAGACTTCTGAAAAGATTAAACCAGAAGCATGGTTGGAGAATTATTTTGTCCAAGAAACTTTTTATGCTGCTGCTTACTATGAACTAACTGAGATCCCAGTTAAGAAGTTGATTACTATTATGGTCACCCCTGGTGGTGAAGTAAAAGTATTTGACAAAAGGAATAAAGGGGATTATATTAAGTTATTAGTGAGATATATTAAAGAATTTGTATCTAACAGTACTAGGTCAGAGAATGGCGAAGAATGAATTAGAGAAGGTGATGGAGAGCAAATTCTTTTGCCCTGCCAGATTTGCTGAAGAGATCGAATCTTTAGTCCTTAATAATGTTGACATGAATTATATTGATGCTATTGTATTTTTCTGTGAGCAAAATAATATTGATGTAGAATCAGTACCTAAACTTATATCTAAACCTTTGAAAGAAAAGATAAAGTATGACGCGCAGCAGTTAAACTTTATGAAGAAGACTTCTCGTGCGAAATTACCAATTTAATTTCAAAAAAGTCGAAAAAAATTCCCGCCAAAAAAATCCCTTTATTACCTTTTAGCATGAAAAAAGATATCCTAACAATGAAGAAGTTGATGCAGGGATGTCCTGTAATGGTTACGGCAATTCCTAAACCTATAATAAAGGAGATTGGTTATTGGGTTAGGGAAAGTAGAAGGACTATGAATCATCCTTTATCAGACCTTAAAGCCCATGAGAATGTAGGGTATCTTTCTATGGATGGTAAGACTCATAATTCTTATCAGACTTCAATCCCTGGTGATTTAGTTGAGAATTCTTTTTGGTTGGCATGGGTTTTGAGATTGAGTGCTAAGTATTGGGGTGGAGGAAAACACCATAGAGATTTTAAATTAAGAAAGTGGGAGGGACATTTTGATGGGTATGATATTTGGACTAATTTTTGTTATAAAGGAGATGATAATCCAACACATAACCATGCAGGACTAATTTCTGGCGTGATATATTATAAAAATCATGGTCATCCTACAGTATTTGATGAATATAATTGTGCTTATGAAGGTAAGGATGGTACGATGGTGTTATTCCCTAGTGCATTACTTCATCATGTAGAACCACAGACTGTAGGTAAAGAAAGAATTAGTTTGGCATTCAATATAGTTGCTAATGATGAATTAGATGGTAATTAAAGAGAAACATGAAGTTGCTATTGAATCTTATCCCTTTGCTGAATCTCTTAACGATAATATAAAAATAGACCTTAGTAAATCTGTTCTTACAAGAGATAAGAGGAATGGGGATGGTGGACTTACAAATGTAAAAGCACTTCAAACCGATGTTATTACAAGTGTAGATGATTTTCCTAGTGTTAAATTTCTTTTTAAATGGATAAGAAATAACCTTCCAAAGAAGAGTCGCTATTTCAATTATCAAATCACAGAATTTTGGGTAGCAAAGTATTTTCGAGGAGATTATACGATATGTCATTCACATCATCCTTGTAGTTTTTCATTTGTTTATTTTGTGCAGTCTCCTAAAGGATCTTCTCCCTTAGTTTTTACTACGAGTGGTAAACAAATTAAAGCAAAGGAAGGTAGAGTAGTAATATTTTCAGGAGAGATGAAACATCATGTGCCAAAAAACAAATGTGATGATAGAATAGTTTTAGCTGGTAATCTTTTTTTGCAACCAGTCACGTAGCTTTTAGTAATGATGCCCTTTGATGCTTATCGTTGTTATCTCTCTTTAAAAAATCATTTTACTAAAGATAAGTATGATTATCATAAGTACCGTGGTAAAACGAGAGCAACTGTTCAAGCCTTCTATAAGAGGAAGGATAGGTTTTGGTTTGAGAAATTTGCTAGACAAAAGAAGGACAAAGAAGTAGAAGAATTCTTTGTATCAAATTTTATATACTCTACTGATCCAGGAACAATGTGGATTGGTGAGATGATTAAGGAGGGAGAAGGAAGATACCAAGAGTGGCAAAAGAAAGTGCAGTCATTATCTTATATCTTTAAAGAGGAAGTGAATACTCTTTTGGATGAGAAGAAGATAGATGAAGTCTTTGATTGTTCGAGTGGACATCCTCCTATTCTTAAGAGTTATTTGGGTGGTGATATCTCCCTTGAAACGTTAGTAATATGTGATAGAATACTAGAGTTTAGGAAAGATTGGGATAAAAAACTGAATGATCCTGTATGGGAAACCGTCAGTCTTAAGATTAAAAAGTACGCCCCGTTCCTAAATATAGATGTACCCCGTTATAAAAAGATCCTACAGAAAGTAGTCCTATGAGTTTTTTCGAGTCTGATGTTGTTCGTGCAGAACTTGCTGAGATTAGTGAACTTCAAGAAGAAGTTTATACTAATGTCTTTAAATTTCCATCGATGACAAAAGAGGATAAGTTGTATCATGTAAAAATTCTACAAAGACTTATTGAAAAGCAGAAGGTTCTCTATACTCGTTTGAGTTTATCAGATGATCCTGAAGCAAAGATAATGAAAGATAATATCATGTCTGGTGCTGCCCATATGGGACTACCACAAAATGTTGACATGAATATTTTGTTTACTAATATGAATAATATGGTAGACACAATGAAAAAACAGATTGACACTAGTGAATTGTAGGAGTATACTAGTGTTAGGTACACACAAGCCAAATCTCAAAAAATCCGAGGTAATCCAATGTCATTTAAAGATTTAAAAAAGCAATCCTCTCTAGGTTCGCTGACCCAGAAACTGGTAAAGGAAGTGGAGAAGATGAGTACAACAGGTGCAGGTGCTGATGAGCGTCTGTGGAAACCTGAAGTAGACAAAACAGGAAATGGTTATGCCGTTCTCCGTTTTTTACCTGCACCAGAAGGTGAGGATATTCCATGGGCAAAAGTTTATTCCCATGCATTCCAAGGTCCTGGTGGATGGTACATTGAAAATTCTTTGACCACTCTTGGTGGTAAGGATCCTGTCTCAGAGCACAATCGTGAACTGTGGAACAGTGGTAATGAATCTGATAAGGATGTTGTTCGTAGACAGAAGCGTAAGCTTTCTTACTATGCAAACATCTATGTTGTAAAAGATCCTACCAATCCTCAGAACGAGGGTCGTGTATTCCTTTACAAGTTTGGTAAGAAGATCTTTGATAAGATCATGGAAGCAATGCAACCAGAGTTTGAGGATGAAACACCAATCAATCCTTTTGACTTCTGGCAAGGTGCAAACTTCAAGTTGAAGATCGTTAAGAAGGATGGTTACTGGAACTATGATAAGTCAGAGTTTGATGCAGTATCACCACTCCTTGAAGATGAAGATGCTTTAGAAGCAATATGGAATAAAGAGTATTCTCTTTCTGCTGTAACTGCTCCTGATCAATTCAAGTCTTATGACGATCTGAAGAAGCGTCTTGACTATGTTCTAGGTACAAAACCTCCTACACGTCGAGTCTATGATGAAGAGCTTGAGGATGAGAGTGAAGGTCGTGGTACATTTACACCCGACTTTAAATCTAAAGCACCAGTCGCTGCTGCTCCTGTAGCATCTGCTAGTTCAGATGAAGATGATGCTCTAAGTTATTTTCAGAAATTAGCTGAAGAGTAATTAAGAATATAATCTAATATTCTCTGCTTTCTTAAGGGTTTCACTGACATATTCAGTGGAACCTTTTTTATATGGCATAAAGTCATCTATATCATCCTTCACAATATTCAGATACATTGGTTTAAGAAGGAATATATTTCTCTTTGCATCTTCTTTTTTCAATTCATAATCATAATTAGTAACAGGTACAGCAGTATTGGATCTTGTTACATCATGTCCTAAGTTAAAATCAAAATAGGTTACAGAATAATTTGATTCAACTTGAAGTCCTGCTGGTACGATTACTGCACCGGAATTATTTTTAATTTGTATGGTCTCATAGTGATGAGCATTGTTAAGATTTTCATATGACTCATACTTATCAAGTAGATATCTATCAAAATCTCTTTGGAGGAGAGGCCATTCTGATTGTATGTTAATGATGTTGTTGCATATAAGAACCAACCAATCTAAATTGGAATCATTATACATGTCGAATGCTACATTGTCAGGTCTATCATCACCTTTAATTTGATACTTGGTGAATACTGCTAGACTTTGAAAGATATCTTCTCTTAGTGTTCCTCTTTTAAAAAGATTCTTTACAGTAATATAGTCTGATATTTTAGCATCAGGTAGGCGGCTGACATATTCAACGTTAGGAACTTTGCTGAAATAATTTGACATTTTAATAACCTATTTCATTCCTAGTGATTCCATCTTCTTCATAATCTGTACTGTATACGGATTGAGTTTCTTGGAATGCTAATGTCATATTATATGCAGTCATTACACCATCTTGATAGGTTGCATAGTTTCCATCAGGTGTGTATTGAACTGTGCAACTCTTTAGAGCACATTCCTTAAATCTATTTAAGTATTTGTGTTCTTTACCCCGATGCATGTACTTAAGTTTGAATGTATTGGGGGACTGAAGGAAGAGATTGGATTCACTTTTAGAGGGTGCCATTCCTTGCTTAAAGAATCTAATTATTTGTATTACTGTTTGTGCTTCTTCTTTACTTCTTGGTGTTAGTTTAAAAGCAAAACTGAATGGTCTTAGAGTTGGATTCTTAAAGAGTAACTCTAAGTTTGGATTCATAACTTGACCAGTTGTTCTTGCTAGAAGTGATTGGGTTCCAGAAGCTGAATTTGCCAATGTGTTTGCTAGTCCTTTCTTCAGTTCACCTGAATTATTTGCAGCAGCTCTTGCACCTTTTGCCACTTCATTACCTGCCTCTTCTAATCCTTTTAGCATACCAGTGAGGGCAATATTTGCTACGAATGCTTGTCCAGCAGTCATACTATCTTCACCCCATCCAACAGCATTGGAGTCGGCAATTCCTCCTGGGATAGGAAGGATTACAGTACCAAGAGATTGTCTATTATCTTGTCTTTTTCCATAGGAATTTAGACCTTTTCTAAACCCTAAGTCTCCTGTGAGGTATTCCAACATATCAATTTGAAGATAATCTTGTTGAGATTTTCTAAGTGTAGTTGGGTATACTAATGCACCACCACCTGAAGGTTTGAAACTTTTTCTTTTTCTGTTAAATGATGGGACATTATTGGGTGATGGTGTAACACTACTTACACCATTATTGATTGCTTCATTTACATTACCTGCTGCTCTATTTAAAGTTTCTTTTTCTAGTGCTGTAAGTGGACCTACAAAATTATTTTTTAAAACATTAAGCTGATGTTTAGTTGTTTTATCTAAGTTTCTTTTATTACGTCTTTCAGCATCACTTGCATTACTATTAAAGGTTATTTTACCTGTTAGTGGATTTCTAGTACCAATTACTACTGGATTGTTTCCTTTAGCATCATCATATCTGATGATCTCTACATTATAAATACGTTCTCCTTTATGATTCTGTGAAGTGCTTGCTTTAGTAGCATATACCCCAGTTTGTGGGGTCCCTTGGGATCCTGGGATAGTACCAATTTGTGCTCTTGCTTTAGGACTGATGAACTCTGCCACTTTATAGTTTTTTATTTATTTAGGAGGGGTTGAGTATATATTTTGCATAAGGTATGGCAAGGAGGTCATCAAGTTCATTTGGTTGAACAATATAGAGTTGTCCTGCTAGTTCTTCCCATGTATAATTTCTATATCTCCTCCAATGAAAGTTAAGTCCTCTGAATCCCCATGGAAATAGATTCATACATGCAATCAATGGGTGTTGATCGTAAGTTTCACCAGGAGTTTTAGCAGTATAGACAAAGGTATAGAAATTTCCTGGGTCTGGTACTGGAGTAACTGTAGTATTAAGAACTTCCATTATTTCTAACATCATTTCTTCAGGGTCATTAGTTCTATTATTCAAGTCACTTAGATATTCGCGGATACGATTATCCTCCACCATTTCTTCTTGGCCATCAAACCCAAAATTATTATCTGCCATGGTTGATACCTAATTCTCTTTCAGTAACAATTTTAAATTCAATCCTTCTATCTTTGCACCATTCATATGCTGCTTCCCATTTAGCTTGATTGGTAGCATAAGTTTTACATTCATAGAGATATGATTTGCTCACTTTCTTTCTGGGTTTGGGTGGACGGGTTTGTTTAGCAGGCTTTACTTCAATTACATATGTTTTAAGAGTACCCTTGTTATCTTTAACCTTTATAATAAAGTCTGGGAAGTAACGACGAACTTTACCATCAGGAGCACGATAGGGGATCCAAAACTCCTCACTTCCCCACTCTATAATACTTTCATTTATGTCACACCAATTGCAGAATTTCTTTTCCCATGAACTACGACAGATAATATTATTTGGATTACCTTTATATTTCTTAGGATGGGAGGGTTTAAATAAACTCTTCTTGCTTTCGGCCATACATAATATATAAGGTAAAAATTATTTATAAATGCCTGCCATAAGAACCGTCTCAAACATTAAGTCGAATCTGTTAAGACCCGCTTTAACTTCTCACTTTGAAGTTGAGGTTGGAATTCCTAATGGACTTAGAAGTGCTTTGGGAATTAAACAAGATAAATTAAATTTGATGTGCTGCGAAGCATCTCTTCCTGGATCTCAGTTAGCGACAACAGAGATTACTAATGATTTTACTGGTGTTACAGAAAGATATGCTTATAGAAGAATTTATGATGAAAGAATTGATTTAAATTTTTATGTAGATGCTGAGAATTATATTCCCATTAAATTTTTTGAAGCATGGTTGCAATATATTAGTAATGAGGACCCTAATGATGCTAAAGATCCAGCTTATTTTTATAGGATGAGATACCCTGATGGTGGAGATGGATATACTGCTACTGGATTAAAAATTAAAAAATTTGAAAGAGATCATAGACAATCATTAGAGTATGAATTTGTTAAGAGTTATCCTCTATCCATTACATCTATGCCAGTTTCTTATGATGCATCATCATTGCTTAAGTGTAATATTTCAATGACTTATATTCGTTATGTGGTGAATACTAAGATGAATGCTGCTAGTGCTACGGCAAATTTTCCTAGTCCATTTAATCAAGCGCAGTTCAATAGTGGTGGATTGTCTGGTATTGCTGCTACATTTGCTAATGCTGCGGTAGATAGATTTACTGATGCTCTTCCTACAGGAGCAAATGATCTTTTAAGAACGGTTACTCCTTTCTTTGGATTAGCCTGATAAATAAACATACTGAATTGTTATAGGACATTATGCCTTTACCAAAAATTTCCACTCCAACTTATGAGTTGGAGTTGCCCTCAACTGGACAGACAGTTAAATATAGACCCTTTTTAGTTAAAGAAGAAAAGGTATTAGTAATTGCATTGGAGAGTGAAGATACCAAGCAAATTACAAATGCCATTAAAGCAGTTCTAAAAAGCTGTGTTCAAACCAAAGGAATTAAGGTAGAAAATCTTCCTACGTTTGACATTGAATATTTGTTCCTTAATATTAGAGGTAAGTCTGTTGGAGAGGAATTAGAAGTTAATATTGTTTGTCCTGATGATGGAGAAACAACTGTTACTGTAATGATTGATTTAGATGATATTCAAATCCAAAGGACTGATGATCATACTAATCAAATTCAACTTGATGACAATCTAATGATGGAGATGAAGTATCCATCTTTGGAACAATTTATTAAAAATAATTTTGATTTTAAAGAAGAGAATCAGATGGATCAGTCTTTCCAGTTGATTGCTCAGTGTATTGATAAGATCTATAGTGATGAAGAAGTATGGGCGACTGCTGATTGCACTAAGAAAGAAATTAATGAGTTCTTAGAGTCGATGAATTCAACTCAGTTCAAACAAATTGAGAAGTTCTTTGAGTCAATGCCTAAACTTAAGCATACTATTAGTGTTACTAATCCTCATACAAAAGTTAAGAGTGATGTAGTATTGGAGGGATTAGCGTCTTTTTTCGGGTAGGAATGGTGCATATGAACCTGGAGAATTACTTCAGGCTCAATTTTGCGTTGATGCAGTACCATAAATATAGCTTAACAGAGATTGAAAATATGATGCCTTGGGAACGAGACATCTATGTGGGTCTTCTCAGACAACATCTTGAGGAAGAAGAGTTAAAACGCAAACAAGAACAGGCTAATGCCAAGTACTAAGCACAGTCCGGTAAAATTACTTTCAGATCTTGGGATAGATGTAATGAATCTATCCAGCCAAGAGGACTATAAGAGTGCTTTAATAGAAGGTTTGGCAAAACTTCAGTATACTGGTGAGACTTCATCAGAAAGATTTAAAATATTAACAGATGAAGTATTAAGAGTAAAAAGAGAGAAACTGAAAGCAGAGAATCCTACTTATACAACAAAAGAAGAGAGACCTGAAGTAAAAGATCCTTTACTTAAAGCAAAGAAGACTAAGATAACAGGTGCAGATATAAAGAGAAATGGTGCAGTAGGATCAGCAGAGAAAGTTGCTTCCTCCTCATCAACTCCTGCTAATACGAGTCAGTTTATGCAATGGCATGATGACTCTCATAAAATTAAAACTGGTGCTGCTGTTATAGATGCTGGTGCTGGTGCAGATGAGGGTGGTGGAGGGACAAATAATTCTTGGGTTGAAGGATTGAAGAAAAGGATCCGTAAACTTGAGAATTTGGTTGGTGGTGGAGGTGCTGCAGATGCTGGTGCAACTGGTGCAAAAATAGATGCTGCCAGTATGAAAAAAGATAGTTCGGTTGGTATGGCAGAGGCAGCAGTTCCTGCTGATACTACTGGGACTAGTGCTATAGTACCTTCTCCTGGTGGAGAATTAGCAGATCCTGTACCTCAACCATCTCCTATACCAGATAGTTTAACGACTGTTTGTAAAGACATTTTGGCATCTGTTAATAGGATTAAGGAGTCTTTAATTGATAGTGGGAAAGCACAGCAAGCTGCTGCTGATGATGAGAGGATAGCTAAAGAACAAAAGAAAAGAAGTCTGGCAGAAAAGGGTTTAGAGACAGTAACTAGTGCGGTAACTAAGGCAGCAGATACAGTTCTTAAGCCTTTTAAGAATATTTTTCTGCAGATTATTCAGTTAATCGCAACAGTATTCTTTGGAAGGGTTTTGATGAAAGTGATTGATTGGTTTAGTGATAAGAAAAATTTTGAGAAGATATCAACTATATTCAAGTTTCTTAAACAATGGTGGCCTGTTTTGGTCGCCGGTGCCATGCTTTTCTTAGGTCCTCTATTAGGAAAGTTGGGCATGATTGCAGGTACTATTGCATTATTAACATGGGGTATTCCTAAGATTATTAATGCAGTAAAAAGTATTTTTGGTTTTGGTAAAGATGTTGATAAAGAATTAGAAGGATTGGATAAGAGTGCGGATAAGGATGCGAAGGATCTTGTTAAGGGTATAGAGAAGGATACTCCAGCGGATATGCCAAAGGAGCAAAAGCAGGAGCAGACACCATCAGAACTTAAACCTGCTGAAGATAGAACAAAAGAGGAGGCAAATAGAGAACCAGAGAAGATGAATAAGGGTGGTGTTGTTCCTGGAAAGGGCAATACTGATACTGTTCCTGCTAAATTAACTCCTGGTGAGTTTGTAATGAGTAAGGGTGCTGTAGAAAAGTATGGAGTTGATACTCTTGCAGGAATGAATGCAGCAGGTGGAGGAACTAATAAATCAGTTAATGGTGGATATAGTGGGGGAGGACCTGTTAAAAAGGATGGGGATGTAAATGTTGACAACTCTGTTACGAACAAACAACGTATAGAACAGATAAAAGCGGGACCAGTAACTACTGAAGCAAAAAAAGAATTAAGAGAATTGGGAGTGCATCCCATCGGGATTGATTTGTGGGCAAAACGTAAAAACTTAAAGACTAAGTTGCAAGGAGTATCGCCGGGAGGAACTGGTGGACAGTGGGTTAAAGGTGGTGGTGCTATTGGTTCTGATGGAAAATGGTTTAATAATCCAATGCTAAGTAAACAACCAGTACAAGAAGGTAGTTTACCATCTTTGTCAGGTGGGGGACCGATGGCTGCGGTTAAAGATATAATGAAGAAGGTAAGTGGAGGTGGTGTACACTATCATAAGGTGTTGGATCTTAAGGGTGAACCTCTCCCAATGCAAATATCTAAATCACAGTTAGAAAAACCACCAATTAATCCTCCTTCTAAACCTAAAGTTACTCAAGCTTATAAGAAACAATTACAGTCTAAAGCATCTGGTGATACCATAGGCACATCAACAGGAACTAATATCCCTGATTTTGATGCTGGAGCAATGATATCGGTATCTAAAATTAGGACTTTGGGGATAACAGTATAGTAATATGGCAGTCGATCCAATTTCAGCAACATTAATTGCAACGATTAAGGCAGCAAAGGTCTTTGCAGCTTCTAAGGCGAAGGGAGCTCTGGTAAAAAGTACTGTTAAAAAAACGGTAAAGAGTAAAGCAAAGAGTATTGCTAAAGATAAATTGCTGGGAAGAGGTAAGAAGAAAAAGAAAGGAACCCAACCAGAAGGAGAAGGACAAGAGCAACAACAAGAGGAAGAAACTGGAGGAGCTTTAGTTAAAGCAGGAAGTAGTTCTATTATACCTACTGGTCTTGCTACATCAACTGCAGCAATTGCTAAGAGTAGTGGTGGGGGTGATGCAGGACCTGTACCTGATACTTTAGAAGGGATAGTTACTAAGATTAAGGTTACTACTATTTCGGTAGAGAAACTGTTAGGAAGTCAGGCTGCTCTTATAAAGCAACGACAAAAAGATAAACATATAGCAGATGAGAAGGCAGATGATAAGGCACAAGAGAAAGCATTAGAGAAATCAAAAATCAAAGGTGGTAAAGGACCTAAGTTATTGAAGAAGGTTCCTGGTAAAGGATTGTTTGGTCAAATATTTGGGTTCCTTACTAATGTACTATTTGGTTGGTTGCTTATAAAATTGATTCCTTTGTTGCCTATGCTAACTTCTTGGCTTCCTAAGTTAGGTGCATTTGTTGAAGGATACTTGAATTTTATTGGGTGGTTTTATGATGTGGCTATTACTGCATTAGCCGCAATTATTGATGTTGGAAATTCATTAGTTGAAACTATGAAGGGGTGGGTGACGAATATCTTTGGTGAAGAAGGTGCTCAGAAATTTGAAACCTTCATGAATAGTTTGAGGGATCTTATCAATGGATTTCTTGTATGGAAGATAATTGGAGAGAAGATATTTAAAGCAGTTGTTGGTGCTATAACAAGAACATGGAAGATTGTTAAAGGAGCTATTGTTAAAGCATGGAAGATTGCGAAGATAGGAATTGAGGCAGCGTGGAAGGCTGCTAGGAATGTTGGTGGTTGGGTTGGTAAAAATTTAATGAAGATACCTGGAGTTAGTCAGGTAGTTGGGAAAGTTGGTAGTCTTGCTTCTACAGCAGTGAAAGGTGTTGGAACTCTTGCGAGTAAAGGTGCAGGTGTAGTTAGTGGATGGGCATCTCAGTTATTTGGTAAGGCAGCAGGTGTTGTTGCTCCTGCATTAAAAGCAGCAGCTCCTGCAGTTAAAGGGTTTGCAAGTAGGATTCCTATTCTTGGTCCTATTATTGTTGCGCTTGTTTCCCTTATGTCGGGGGAAGATATAGGACAAGCACTCTTTAAAGGTGTCGGTGCTGCCTTGGGTGGTGCATTAGGAACATTTATACCTATTCCTTTCCTTGGAACCCTTCTTGGTGAAACAATTGGTGCATTTGTTGGTGATTTGCTTTACTATACTATTATGGAGAGGAATCCTGCTAAAGCATTTGATCTTTTGAAGAATACAGTCATGGGTATTTTTGGATTCCTTATGAAGATCCCTATTCTTGGAGATCTTATTAGGATAATGGGAGAAGGTGGAAATATATTATGGAATTTTGGAAAGTGGATATTCCTGGATGCAATACCTTGGGTGATAACATCGTTAGGTGGAGCAGCTAAACTATTAGCTGACTGGTTGAAGGCGGGGATGGTAAGATTTGAAGAGAACTTCCCGGTATTTAATTTACCTTTGTTGAAGTTTAGGATATTGGGTATTAATGTTGATATAAATTGGTTGCTGGGTAAAGCATTCGGATTGATTCCTTGGTTCCAGAAGTGGATTAATAGTGAAGATCAATTGATGCATTTCCCTGATTTTAGTATGTTTGTTCCGATGTTAGGACTTCCATTTTTAGTTGGACATTTAGGTAAGTCATTGTTCCCAGGATCTTTCTTTGAATCTTGGCCTAGTGGAGTTTCATCTGGTGTAAATCCAATAGGTAAAGCTTTGGGAGTAAAAATGAAGGAAGGGCAGGATGAAGTTGCTGAAATGAGACAGAAGATAAAAGAGAAGGGATTATGGAATGCACTAAGGGATAAAGATGATGGAACAGAATCAGAATCAGGAAAAGAACAACAAGCAGTTGTTTCTGATAAGGGTACTGGTCAGGGTAATGTGGATGCAACAAAAGAAATAACTGAAGAGATATCCAACTACCCTTCTTATGATCCACAGTCTGGTGTTGATCAGGATGTAGAAGATGTAGAACCATCAGATTCTGATACTAAAAAAGAGGAACAACCTGTAAAAGAAGTGATGCTTCCTCTTAACTTAGATACCACTCAAGGAAGGGATCCTTATGAGATCTTATACATGGGTGGTTAAATAGAAGTAGCATACAATAACAATGGCAGTTTCTACTAGAAATTCAGTTCCAGCTTTTGTTGAAAGGTTGGATGTATACTCAAACCCAACCCAAGAAAAGTCGGTTAGTTTGGCGAATGGATTTGTTCGTCTAATGTATTATGAAAGTATATTGCAAGATTCTATTCGAGTAACATATTCTTTTACTGATACTGGTGGTGCTATTAATGATAAGACTTCTATTGATGGATTGCCTATTGTTGGTCAGGAAAAGGTTTACTTAAAGATAAAAGATAATAATGATGTTACTTTAGAGTTTGGAGATAAGAAGAATAATCATTTATATGTAAACAAAGTTACTCCATTAACAGATGATAGTAATAAGTCACTGGCAAATTTAGATTTAGTATCTAAAGAATATATTATGAATGAAAAGTTTAGACTTAATACAAGATTTAATGGGAAGATATCAGAACATGTTAATAAAATTTTAACAGAGAAAGATTACTTTGCGACAAAAAAGAAAGTTGATATAGAGGATACTTCTAACAACTATAATTTTCTAGGTCAGAATAAGAAAGGATACTATACTATTAATTGGTTGTGTAAGTATGCAGTTCCTGGTACTATTAATGCGGCGGGAAATACTGCAGGTTTCATGTTGTATGAGACTTCAGAAGGATTTCATTTTAAATCTGTTGATTCATTATTCAGTCAGAAGAAAAAGAAATCTATAATATTCAATCAATCTTCTGAAGGAACTGGTGAGAGTATCCCAGAAGGTTATGATATCAAAGCATTATCTTATGAGCATGATAATGCAGTGAATGTACAGAACAAGTTAAAGATGGGTGCGTATTCTACTCGTATTGTAATGTTTAATCCTTTTGATTGTCGTTATGAAGTAGTTACTCCTAATGCAAAACAGGTAGAAGAGAAAGATGGAATTAAGACAGCAGGTAAGAAGTTGCCTGTATTAAATAAAGAGTTTGATAGAGATCAAAAGAATAAAGAATTCTCTAGGACTACCTATATGCTCCTTGATACTGGTACATTACCTGATGGATCTGGTACAGGTAAAGGTCAGGAACAAATTAAGAAGTCTAAGGAAGAAAATTTAGAAGCGAAAAAGATTGTGAACCAGGGAATTATGAGGATGAACCAACTTTTCTCTGAGAAAACTAGTGTTGTTATCCCTGGGGACTTTTCATTACACGCAGGAGATGCTATATTTGTAGATGCACCACAACTCACTGCAGATAAAACTGATGATGTAAATAAGGAAAGTGGGGGTCTATATATTATAGCAGATTTATGCCATTACATATCTCCACAGGAAACTTACACTAAGATTAATCTGATTAGAGATTCCTTTGGAAGAAAAGGTAAACCAACCTAAGGTAAAATGTATGTCCGAAATTAAGCACGATTTAGACCATGAAGTCTATATTGATCCTAAGGATCATAAAGAACATATTAACCATGGTATGCACGAGTATACTAAGGAAGATTTAGAAAGTGCTCATGCATATTATGATGAATATCATAAGGATGATGAACCAGAGACTGGTATAAATGATTGGCACACTAGACATCAGGATAAGAATCTTGAAGTTTACTGTGATGATCATCCCGATGCATTTGAGTGTAGAGTATACGACGAATAATATATGGAAGGCGGATCATTATTTAATCCAGGATTCTTAGGAGCACAATTTCTCTGGTGGGTCGGTCAAATTGCTGACGATTCCACCTGGAGAGATAATATTCTGCCTGGAAAATTTGAGAACGCTGAGTCAATTCCTGGATGGGGTAGAAGATATAAGGTAAGAATTATTGGTCTCCATGATAAAGAAGAAGAGGCTATCCCTTCTTCGGAACTTCCATGGGCTCAGGTAATGTACCCCATCACTGCTGGTGGTGGACAATCTGCTGCTGGACAAACTCCTGCATTACGTCAAGGTAATTTTGTCTTTGGATTCTTTTTGGATGGACAGGATCAACAGGTTCCTGTTATTATGGGTGTTATGGGTAACAATGCCCAGACTTTAATGCATACAAAGATTGGAAATAATGATTCTAACTTTGCTGCTACGAGTGGATACTCAGAAGGAAAAGATCCTAAGAAAGGAACAGCAAAGGAAAAGGTTCCTGATGATGGAAAGGTAATAACAAAACCCAAGTCAAAGGATCAACAGAAGGAATCTGCTTTAGCATCTAAGTTAAAGGGTGCTGGTACTGGTATTTTAAAAGGAATCAATTTATCACCACAACAATTAATTGATTCTCAGAATGCAAGAGATATTGGTGAGAAAGCAGGTTTAAGTGGAAGTGCATTAGAATCTTTTATTCAATCAAAGGTTGCTGCTGGTATACAAAATCGTAGTAAGGAATCAAATTCTCCTAACTCTGGTTCTAAACCAGGAGCAACAAAAGAGAATTCGGATGCAGTTCATCAACAAACCTCTGCTGATGTTAAGAAGAAGGAAAAGTATGAAGAGAAGATTGTTTTAATGAAACCAGATGACCCTGTGGGGTCAGCTATTAAAGCCATTCAAACTATTATTGATAATCTAACGAAGAAAATCAATAAGTTTTTGAGTTCGATGAGTAATTATGTTGATGCAGTCTCAGGTCCTCCTCAGATAGGTGATATAAAGAAAATGATTTCAGACGCTGCATGTGCAATGTCTAAGTATGTAAAGATTATTATGGATAAGGTTATGGAGTATGTTAATAAGACTCTGAATAAAGAATTGACAAAGACTGTATCTGCAATGCCTTCCAGTAAGAGATATCAGTTTGCTGACATGAAGTTTTTGAGTACAGAGAATACTCTTAAACTTTATAATGGTATTACTGAGAAGATGTGTGGATTGATGGATGGAATTCTTAATACTTCATTGAATGTTGATAGTTTGATAGAGAAGGCACAGAAGCAGAGTGTTACTCCTACACCTGGAGTAGTTGGATTAACATGGGAACTAGTTACAACAGCGGTGGCTCAAAATGAATATATTAATACAAAAACATATGTTCCAGGTGATACTGTAAGATTTGCTGGTAACTCTTATGTGAACAAGGTAGGTTCTACTGGAGTTTTTCCTCCTTCTATAACTGGATTACCTGGAACTGTTGAAGAGACTGTTGGTTCAACTCCTAAGGTTCCTATATGTTATGCAGAGGATGTTATTGGTCAGGCAATCTCTTCAGTTAGAACAGAAATTGATGCTGCAAATAATAGTGTTGTAGAAAATATGAATGTATTTTTGACAGATGTTAAGTCTGAACTTGAGGAGGTTGATGCTTCTAATGTAGAGAAAGCAGATGAGGGTAGTGATTTAGGTAAAGTATATAAACTTACTGATGAAGAAGTATTGGATCAAACTAGAGGAGGTAGTGGATATATTACTGCTACGGGTTGTGCTACGAGTTGGTATGGAAGTACCATTCCTCAGAGAACTCAAACAGATGCTGCTAATGGAACTGGTTTAACTGTAGATATTACAGTTTCTACTGGAGGTGCAACAAATCAGTATACTACATTAGAGACTGGTGGATCTGGGTATGTTACGGGTAATAATCTTACTACGAGTGGTGGTTCAGGTAGTGGATGTAAAGTTAATGTTACTGCCTCTGCAGGTGCTATTGTCCATATTTCAATCGCGGCACCAGGTACAGGATATGAAAAGGATGATGTTCTTACTGTAAATGGAGGAACTGGTGGAACGTTTAAGATAATTACAGTGGTAGGTGCGATTGATGATGGAGGAATTAAGGTTGATAAACCAGGAACAGGTTATGTAGTAGGTGATGTGTATAGAGTTAATGCTGGTAATAATGATGCAATCTTTATGATCATTGGGGTTACGGATCCTGGTCAAGGTAAAGCAGAAGCAGCGAAAAAAGCTCCTAAGTTAGCGTCAATGAATTTTGATATTAGTAGTATGGTTGGGAGTATGACTTCTGCTCTTAACTTTAAGAACCTTCCTTTGAATTTCTTCTCCTTTGAACTCCCTCCTAATGTAGCGGTTTCTGATTTCTATCAATTTGCTACAGGAGGATCTGGTCAACCTGATTCACAACTTCCAAGTACAAAAGCAGTTGGAGAAGCGGCTTCTAAACCTACTGATGCTGTTGCTACTGAAGAGGTTGGGTTCTCCGAACCTCATAAGGATCAGAGTAATGTCAACTTAGATGATGATTCAACTGAAGAAGGAACCTTTGAGATGTACTGATAAATATACCCATGGCATCGTTTAACGTCTTCGGACCACCAACAGAAGAGAATATTAGAGTCGGTTACATCTCTACTGATAGAGGATTAGTTTCTGATGTGACGGTTTGTGATGCCAATAGTTATGCTAAGTTAAATCCTGGTGCTACTTTTATCTTTCAGACCAGAAAAGAGATTCAGTATCTTAATATTAATGAGGTTAATAAATTAACTCCTAATGATCTCTCTTCAGAAGTAGAGGAGTGTAAAGGGATTGAGATGGAGTCTGAATGCGGTCCTGCTCAAGCAATCTTTATGGGTGGTGGAGGAGTAGGTGTTAAAGGAAATCCTGTTATAGGTTTGGATGGTTCTTTATTAGCTGTTGATTTGGTCGCTGGTGGGTTTGGGTATCAGTATCCACCTTTAGTAAAGGTAGAAGATAATTGTGGTATTGGAGTTGGCGCAGTTATTACAGCGCATATAGGAGAAATTATAGAGACTGAAGTAGTTTATTCTGATGAAGATGACTTTGAAGTTTATGAGATATGTGATTCAGATGATGTAGGTTATGGAGAACAGTTCGGAGCAACAGGTGAGAGTCTAGGTAAATGGGATCCTAGTGTTTATGTAAATAATAAACCAACACCTTTTGACAGAGAGTTAGGTAAATATCTTAAAGATGTTGCAACTTTTACTAATCCATTCTGGACAACACGTACAGAAGCACCATTAAAAACGACTTCTAAAGGAAAGACGACAAGAGTTTTTTATAAGGTAACTGATAAAACTTTTAAAGAGTATCATAAATCAATTGGTCATGAGATAGTTCCACCTGATGGGGGTTGGGGTGAGTTTATGAATACGTATGCTATCTCACCTGTTCCACCTTCTAATGTAAAGGGATCTGACTTTGCTGGTGTTCCTTTTTCTTTTGAATGGGATGTTGATATTCCTTATGATGGAGAGTATATTTTCAGAGGTGCTAAGGATAATAGAGCAGAATTTTATTTGGATAATAATTTTGTTTCTAAGCTTAATAATTATACTGGTGCCTTAACTCCTATTAAAAAGACTTTAAAGCAAGGAGTTCATAAGATTAGGTTGGATGTTTTAAATCTTCCGGTCCGTGAGAAATACGAATCTAGTTTAACTACTAGAAGTGCTGGTGCTATTTTAGAAGCAGAGGATCATATAGATGGTGATTGGCAAGATATAGTATGTTATGCAAAAGAAGGGAGATTTTTTGGCATATCTGGTAATGAGGGTAAGTTTACAGTTGATGGGAATCCCGGAGAAAAAAAGGAGGTTGAGTTTAGAGTTACTACCTCTGCTATGTTTGTAAATAAACTTGAGATCGAAGGTCTTTTTGCAGAGATTGGACCTGTTTATAAACAAGGAATAGAACAACCATTCCAATTGAATAAGACTTTTAAGAAGACAGTTGAGCTCGGCAAAGTATATCCAGTTTCTGTGATCAATGTAAGTGGCGCACATAATAGAGGACGCATTAAGATAAGAAGTAAAGTTGTTCCAGGTGAAGTTAAAAAACTTAAAATTCCTTCCTCTACTGAGACTGCAGTAGAAGTAAGAAACGTTTTTAATACTATTGATTATATTGATAAAGCTAATAGGCAATTATGGAGAACAAATGTTTATGCGAGAGGAGGATTTATAAATGAGTATGGGGTTTGTCCTTTTGATACAACAGTAGCACTGGAAGACAATCCTTATGCAGGTACTCATAGAATTAGATGGGCTTCAGTTAATTTTCCTGTAAGTGGTAACTATACTATTACAGTTGGTGTTGACGATAATGTTCTATTAAAGATAGGAAATGAGGTTGAAATTTTTAAACGAGGATTTAGTACTCCAGGAGATGGGAGTACTGGTACTGGTGATAGTAAGTATGTAAGATTTATAGAGAAAGGAACACATGAGATTGTTGCAGACTTAGAACAGATTAAGGGTGGTAGGTTTGGATTTGGTGGGGTTAAAGGGATTAACCCTATGGCAGTTGCGATTGATATTACTGCTGATGTTGTTGAACTTGAAAGAGATGTTTCTAAGTCTTGGAATGAGAATCCTATGGGAGTTGCCTTAACAATTCAAGCTCCTTTACCTCCTATACCTCAGCAACCTATTCCTCAGGCAGAAGGTAGATGTCCTAACAATCCTATTTGGTCTACTAGATTCCCCAATGCTGAGAAGAAATGGCATCCAGTTAAGTTTCCAGTATGGAGTAAGTTTACTAATAAGTATGCGATGTCTCCTGTTCCTCCTTTTAGTACAGCAAGTAGTGATAAGGGTGGTATCAAATTTACTAACTCATGGAGTGTAGATATTCCATATAATGGATGGTATGGAGTGAAAGGAACGAAAGATAATTTTGGTAAGTTGTTGATTGATGGGAAGGAAATATCTACTCTGAATCATTTTAAGACTCCTAAACCCACTTTAACAAAAGTATTTTTAGGCACAGGGATTCATAAGATTACAGTGGAAGTTGAGAATGAGGACACTCAGATCTTTAATTCTGTTAATGGAAAGATTTTCAGTACACAAGATTGGTTATCAGGTGGTGCTTCACCCCCGGTCACTTCCACTGCTACGTCTTCTTCTACAGAAGAAGCTAAGACAACTACTGTACCTATGATATATGTGGATTTAAATGCATCGAATAATCCTATTCATGTAGAGAATCCTAAGAGAATTGTTTATAATGACACTGGAAAGTCTCCAGCACATGGTGGAGATATTAATGCTTCCTTTAATATTATAGGAGGAGAAGCAACTTTTTCTCCTGATGGAAAGTCCATTATAGGAAAAGGAGAGGTTACAATTAATTTTGATTGGAATGATAAACCAGGAACTGCTGGTAGATCATTAAAGAGTATTAAGATTGGGGATAAGACATGGACGATGACTCGTAGTAGGAGAGGTAATCAAACTGAGATTGTTAATTTAAGTTCATCTATTACTACTACCACTTCTACTACCACTACTACTTCTACTGTAACTGGTGGTTTATCTAGTGGAACTAAGAAGGGTGGAGTCACTTATGAAGGACCTCATTTATTTCATTTCTCAGATAAAAGATGGGGTGAGATAATGAATAAGGAGAGTGTATCTCCCCTAGCAGATCCTGCTCAAAATTTATCTGCTAATAATGAAAATATTAATGGTATTAAAATACTACAATGGAAGAATGTAGATTTCCCTGAGACTGGAACTTATGATATAACTCTCTTGGCAGATAATAAAGCAACATTATATATTGATAGTCAACAGGTATTGTTTGCTGATGAGAATTTTGAAGCTAGTGAGTATACTAATCAACCTGTAAATATTTCTAAAGGTCAGCATAATATAAAGATTGAGTTGAATAACCTTCCTCATGATAGTGATAATAAATTTATCAATAATCCTACTGGAGTTGTTCTAAGGATTATGAAAAAGATGAGTTTAGCAAGTGGAATAAGTAAATCTTGGCAAGAGAATCCCGTTGGGATTTCTGCAGTTCTTATTCCTCCACCTTGTCCGAAGAAGATAAAAGGGAAAGGAGTAGTAACTCATGTGACTGTAGATGATCCTGGAAATGGATTTCCTAAACCTAAACCTGATGGTTATCCTGCTACTCTTAGATTAGCGAGTGTAGAGGTTGAGGATCCTGGAATTAATCATAATTGTGGGGTTGATGAGATAGTAATTGAACCTAGTAATGGTGCAGTATTGGATTATAAGTGTGATTCTTTTGGAAGAATTACTGAGGTGATAGTAGTAGATCCTGGTTTGGGATTTAATACTTACCCAGATATCTCAATAAGGAGTCCTGATATTCCTGGAGTTGTTCCTACGGGAATCAACTTTACAGCAAGACCTCAATTTGAGGTTGTACGTGATCCTGTTTTGGTTGACCCAGATAAATTAGTTCAGGTAACTGATCTTGTTGGTCTGAAGCAGACAGGATACTATCAAGGTAGACCTTACTATGGTGCTGTATTCTATCAAGATGGTGTTAAATATGCTGGTTGGTATGAAACTGTTGGTGAATTAGTACAAATTTATGATACACTGCAAGAAAGCATTGATGCTGAGGTTACAACACCTCCATCTGCAATTCTTAGACAGGGATCTGACACTAATAGTAACAATCCTAATCTCAATCTTCCTGGTACTCCTCAAAATCTCACCTAAAGTAAATTGATATGACAAGTGTAGCAAGCAATCAGAATAACGATCGTTTAGATAGACCTCTTACTCAGCAGGAGCAAGAGGATGGAGTAGATCCTAGTACCCAATCGAAAAAAAATTATACTGCTCAAAGGTGGGGTAATGATAAAGGATCGATTATATTCGGCGGTATTGATAAAGATGCAGCAGTTACTGCTGGTGTGCAATTGCAAGCACCGGATGGTCGTCATCAATTTTCTTTAGATATTGATGGTAATAGAAAAGGTTGGACTTGTTCTACTAGTCCTGGTAATTTTCAGGTAGAATGTGGAAGTGATAATGTTGAAGCACAAGATAGCTTGATCTTGGAGGCAAAGAATGGTAATATTATTATTAAAGCATCTAATGGAAAGATTAGATTGCAGGGTACTGATATTGAATTGGTTGCTGTTGGAGAAGGTGGATCTAAGGGAAACATTAAACTCGAAGCAACTGAAAATGTTGCTACAAATTGTAAGAAATTTTTAGTTACTGCTAAAATGTTTTATAAGATTGCTACCCCAGGAATAGGTCAACTTTGTGCTAATAGTGTTTTACAAATGTATGGGTCTATTATTAGAGGAGTAACAGATGCATGTTCTGTGAAAGAATCTAAGGTGGGTGGGAAGAAATTCCAACAAGAACAAAACGTAACTTAACTGGAGAATAGAAATGCAGTTTGATGATATTAATATAGGAGGTCAAATCAAAGTAGGGACTGGATGTGTCCCTTCTATTGGTGAAGGTGATAAAAAGATAAATGGATCAGCATTTGCCGAAGGTCCTGTAACTTTTGGTTATCCTACTACGTTTTTTAATACCGAAGCTACCTTGATGGTAGGACCATTAATTAATGATGATCCTGATTGTGAAACACCTTATTCTTCTTTGGGATTTAGTGGAAACCAACCTACTGCTATAAAGATTAGGGGTAATCAATATATTCAGGGAGATTTGTATGTTACTGGATCTGTTGATTGTCTTTCAACAGGAAGATTAGAAGAGCGTCATGCTCAAGCAGATGCTTCTCCTAAATTATTTGATATGAAACACCCTTCTGAAGAGGGTATGCGCTTAGCTCATGCATGTATTGAAGGACCAGAAGTAGGTGTATATTTTAGAGGAAGGTGTAGAAATGCAAAGGAGATTTTCTTCCCTTCATATTGGAAAGATTTGGTTCATGTTGATAGTATTTCAGTTCAACTCCAACCAATAGGTGCTCACCAAGATATTATTATAAAGAGGTGGGATGAGGAAAAGATATATCTTCAAGCAAAAGGAGGATTCCCCATTGATTGTTTCTACCATGTTTATGGAGAAAGAAAGGATGTTAATCCAATAGTAGTGGAATATGAGGGAGAATCATATGAAGATCGTCCTGATAGGGATGGAGATGATCCTAAATATGCAGGACAGAACACTTGGACCCGTTGACTTTTGAGTTAATGTGTGATAGACTTTTCGCATAATGGGAATGCATCAACCTATGGAAGAAGATGAGTATTTGACTAAATGTGTGGTTGATCCCATCAAAAGAACTTTTTACCTTTATTCTAGTGAAGGTGATGAGAAATCAGTGATATGTGATAATGTAGAAGAGTTTATGGGTGTTTTGGCATTTGTAAGAGATACATGCCCTGAAGGGAGGTTATCTTACTCAAGTCCTCTTTTGTGAGGGAAAATCAACTTTTTTTCTCAAAAAAGTCGGAAAAAAATCCCGGCAATTTTTTACTCTTATTACCTTTTAGCAGAGAAAATGATTAATTCAATATTTACTAAAAATTCATTTTATTCGTTAATTACTCCTTTTGATGATAGGTGTTTAGAAGCAGTTGAAAGGGCGATTGTTGCTGAAGATCAAGATGTTAGAGGAATACCAAATTCTTTGGTTGAGACAACTAGATTTGATACTCCTGAGTTAATTCCTAGTCTAGGTTTGCAAGTATTATTATTGAAGGAACAATTACAACGTACCTTTGGTGATTCTATGAAAGAGTCTTGGATGACAAAGTATAATAGAGGAGGTTTTCAAGAACTTCAATGTCGTCCTGAATTTGAATTGATGGCAATTCTCTTTTTAGAGGATAGAAGAGAGAATGATGGTAGATTTTATTTTTATGATAAAAATAGGAGATTTGGAGTATGGTCGGCTATGATGGAGCAGTCAGAGTTTCATTATGTTGATAATTATAAGAAAGGTGATGTTCTCTTTTTCCCTTCTTATATGATGTATGGAATAACTCCTCATCAAGGAAGAAAACCTTTAAAAACTGTAACTTTTGGTTATGAAGTATGTGGGGTTGATCTTTTTAAAGGAAGTCATGCTGAAGAACTGTATTTGGAGATAAAGGATAAATTAAAATAAATAGGGTATGGATATAAAGATCTGGTACTCTAAAGACGTAAAGCAGTGGAGATGGAGTCTATATGACCAAGATCTTCCTGTGCATGAGACTGGACAGCATTCAAGTGTGAGGGATGCAATGAATGACATTGCTACCGTTGTAGAATATGAAATTAACCGAAAAGATTAATATTATTACGGATTATTATCCTTTTGCTGAATCTTTGAATAAGAGGTTAATATGTGATTGTAAAGATATTGATTTTATTAGAAATCTTCGTACTTATGATGGCAAGGAGAGTAATGTTAAGGCATTAAGATCTGGTTGGAAAACTACATCACCTAATATTAAAAAGGTTAGTGAATGGGTTATTACTCTTATTCGTAATCAACTCCATAAGACTCATCCTTATAAGTGTATTGAAACTTGGTTAGCTAGATATAATGAAGGTGATTATACTATAGATCATGATCATAGATTAACTTGGTACAGTTTTGTATATTTTGTAAAATCTCCTAAAGGTGCTTCTCCTTTAGTTTTTACTACAAGTGGTAAGGAGATTAAACCAGAGGAAGGAAGGGTAGTAATTTTTCCTTCAATTATACGTCATCATGTTCCTAAAAATAAATGTAATGATCGGATAGTATTGGCAGGAAATATTGTCTGATAAATAATCCATAACAAGAACTATAGTGCGGCAAGATGGGTCTCTCCAGATTAGATAATTTTCTGAAATCAGCAAGAGGAACCATCCTCTATGTTAACCCTAATGACTTAGATGCTACAGATAGCATTGAAAATCGTGGTAATTCATTAACTCGTCCGTTTAAGACTATTCAACGTGCGTTGATTGAGTCGGCAAGATTCTCATATCAGAAAGGATTAGATAATGATAGATTTGGTAAGACTACAATCTTGTTGTATCCAGGTGAGCATGTTGTAGATAATAGACCTGGATGGATACCTGATGGAAGCAATAATTATAGATTAAGAAGTGGTGCTCAATCAAGTGATTTGCCTGCTTATGATTTAACTACTAATTTTGATTTAAATTCTCCAAATAATGAACTTTATAAGTTGAATAGTGTTTATGGTGGAGTTATTATTCCTAGAGGAACATCTCTGGTTGGTTTAGATCTTCGTAAGACTAAGATTAGACCCAAATATGTTCCAAATCCAACAAATGCAGATATTCCAAGATCAGCACTTTTCCGTGTAACTGGTGGGTGCTATTTTTGGCAATTTTCTATGTTTGATGCTAATCCAAATGGCAAGTGCTATGTGGATTATACTGCTAATGAGTTTGTTCCTAATTTCTCTCATCACAAATTAACTTGTTTTGAATATGCTGATGGAGTAAATGGTGTTGATATTAATGACACCTTTATGACTTTCTCTACTACGAGAACTGATTTGGATATGTATTATGAGAAAGTTAGTCTTGTTTATGGTCAATCATCTGGTCGTGCAATTGAGCCAGATTATCCAAGCACTGGATTGGATATTCAACCTAAGATTGATGAATATAGAATTGTAGGATCTACAGGTAAATCTGTTGGAATTACTAGTATTAGAGCAGGAGATGGTGTAACTTCATCTACTACTATTACAGTTACGATGGATTCTGCTATTACTGGATTGGATGTAGATACTCCTTTCCGAATTCAGGGAATCACAGCATCTGGTTATGATGGACAATTTGTTGTATCTGAACGACCTACTACTACTCAGGTTCAATATACTGTTCAGAACTCACCTGCAACTCCTCTACCTTCAGTTGTTGGTGCTACTTTAACTTTAACTTCTGATACTGTAACTTCATCTTCTCCATATGTCTTTAACTGTTCATTAAGATCAGTTTATGGTATGTGTGGTATGGTTGCTGATGGTAAGAAAGCAACTGGATTTAGATCAATGGTTGTTGCCCAGTTTACGGGAATTGGTCTTCAGAAAGATGATAATGCATTTGTAATTTATAACAATGATACCCCTAGAACGGGTCAGTATGATGATAATACTGTTGCTGGAAATGAGAATTTAAGTACTAATTCTAAAGCAGTTTATAAACCAGATTATAGGAACTGGCACATTAAGGTAACTAATGATGCCTTTATTCAAAGTGTATCTATTTTCGCTATTGGTTATGCTGAACACTTTGTGGTAGAGAATGGTGGAGATATGAGTCTCACCAACTCTAACTCTAACTTTGGAGCAAAGGCTCTTGCTGGTATTGGATTTAAGAATAATGCCTTTGCACAAGATGATATGGGATATATTACCCATATTATTCCTCCTAAAGAAATACCATTAACTACAAGTGCTATTGAATTTGAATCAATTGATGTTAATAAGACTGGAGTAGTTGGTGTTGCTTCTACGGCACATTTATATTTGTATGGCAAAACAAATGAAGACGTTTTACCAGAGAATGTTATTGAGGGTTATAGAGTTGGTGCTAAACCAGGAGATGAATTAAAAGTCTTTATTAATGAGGCAGGAATTAGTTCAGAATATAAGTCTAGGATAGTAATGCCTGGATCTCAGTCCAGTTATGAAAAATCTTTCACTGTTAATCAGAGTGTAACGGGTATTAATAGTATTGGTGCGTTTAGTGCTGGTGGTAATTTAAATGAAATCACTTTCACTGAAGTGCCATCTTTCTTAACTGGTGAAACTGTTAGAGTTATTAGTGATACTGGTCAAGTACCGGATGGACTTGATAATAATAGCATTTATCATGCTATCATTTATATTGATGGAAGTGCTGGAGTATCTACTAATACAAATATTAAACTTGCTAAGACTTTAAATGATGCTTTAGATGGAACAGCATTATCAATTAATAATAAAGGTGGACTTTTAAAAGTAGTAAGTAGAGTATCTGATAAGAATTCTGGTGATATTGGTCATCCAGTTCAATGGGATACTACAAATAATCAGTGGTTTATTAATGTAGCTGCAGCAGCAACAGAAAATACAATTTATTCTGCTATTATTGGTATTGGTTCAACGGGATTGGGAGATGCTACTCCTAGAACCTTTATTACTAGAAAATCTGATACTAGGAATTCGGTTGATACCATTTATCGTGCCAGATATGTTATTCCTTCATCAGCGGGTGGAAAAGTTGGTAGACCTCCGAGTGATGGATTCATCCTACAGGAATCTAATGCTTCTATTGGATCAACTGATGGTGAGATTCAAACTTACTTTGGAAGTGGATCATTAACTAACGAAAATCAACAAAGGAATTTTAAATTTATTGCTGGTGCTAATTGGAGTGGTGGTTCAGTTAATATCCAGACAGAACTTCCACACCATTTATCAGTTGGATCTGAAGTTGAATTGGTGAATGTTAAGAGTAGTGTTAACACAGTTGGCGCTGCTAATTCTGGTTATAATAGAACTTACAGTGTTACTGGTATTAGTAGTGCTAAATGCTTCTCTGTTGGTATGTCTACCAACCCAGGAACTTTCACTAATGATACTTCAGCAAGAAATACTTCTTTACCATACTTTAAGAGAAAGAGATATGATGACATATATTTTGTCTTTAGAAATGAAGAGGCTCAACCTTATGTTTCAGGTGAACAAGATGGAGTTTATTATCTAACTTTATTAAATGCTTCTAACAAACCTACGGTTACTCCCTTTACTAATGAGAATTTCTCACAACCAGTAAAGGAACTTTATCCTCAGACTAATAGAGATAATCCAAATGCTGATCCAGAAGAGACTAAATCTTTTGCTAGAAGTCAGTTAATTGGTGATGTTGTTGTAAGTGATGTAAGAAATAGTATTACTAAAGAAACTTTAAACAAGTTTGTTAAAGATACTGAAATTGGAATAGGAATTACTGATTTAAGTTCTGCAACTGGAACTGCTCATACCATTACTACTATTAATGAGCATGGACTGAATAGAATTACTCAAGTAAGTATTGCTGATAGTGGTCGTGGATATGGATCCGGTACAGGTGGAAGTCTTTATAATGCTCGTTTAGTATCCATCGGTAATTCAGTTACTGGTGAACATGCTACTGCTAAGGTTACTGTTGATGCTATTGGTGGTATTACTGCTGTTCAAATTATGGATGGTGGTTCTGCTTATGGTATTGGTAATACTCTTGCTGTGGTTGGTGTTGGAACAACTGCTAATTATGAGCAAGCAGTTCTTACTGTAGATAAGATTTATAATAATGTAGGTGATGTTGTTAAGATTTCGGGGGTTGGATCTGAAGCATACGCTGGATATAATAATCTTTATAGGGTTACTAGTGTTGATGTTGGATGGGCATATTCATTTAGAGCAACTTCTGCTACTACTGTACCGAATTATTCTGAAAGTGGTATTGGTGTAACGTATGCTTCTAGTGCATATTTCTATGAAACTGGTGAAGCAATTAAAGTTAATACTCTTACTTATGATAATGCTTCTGGTATAGCAACTGTTACTACTCATAATAATCATGGATTAAAAGCAGATCATAAGATTACTGTAACAGGTGCTGGTGAAGCAGTATATAATGGAAGTTTTGTAGTAAAAGAGAATATTAGTCTTACTTCATTCTCTATGAACCTTGGAGTAACTACTAATGCTCCTTCTGTAACAGGTACTCTTTATGCATATAGGGAGGGTTATGCTTCTAACGAAGGTAATATCACTCCAGATAATGAAAACCTAAGCGGTAGAATGGTTACTACTTATGCAGGTATTACGACTACATTGTCTGCTGAGATATTGAATGCCACTACTTCAGAAATTAATATTCAAAATATTGCTAATTTGGATGTTAATATTGGGGATTATTTCACCATTGATAATGAGATTGTAAGAGTTAAAACAACAGTAACAGGTAATCCAGTCCAAGTATTCCGTGGTGTTCTTGGAAGTAAACCTAAGTCTCATCTTATTAATTCTACTGTCAGAAGAATTTCTATGAATCCAGTTGAATTGCGTAGGCATTCAATTATTCGTGCTTCTGGTCATACCTTTGAATATGTTGGATTTGGTCCAGGTAACTACTCAACTGCATTCCCAGAGAAACAAGACAGAGCTCTTTCTGCAAAACAAGAATTATTAGCACAATCTATTAAGAAGCAAGGTGGTGCAGTATTCTATACTGGCATGAATGATCAGGGTATTTCTTACAATGGTAATAAGAAATTAAGTGCCTTTACAGGACAAGAAGAGATTATTGATACTCCTGTACAAACTATAACTGGTGAAGATATTGGTAATTTACCTGACCTGAATGTTATTAATGCTACTGAAGCTTCATTCAGTCGTTCAATTAAGGTTGAGGGTGGACCTGATTCTAAGGTTGCTTCAGAGTTTAATGGTCCTATTATTGTTAATAATAAGTTCACTTCAGTTTCTACTAAAGGTATTGAAGCACAGTCTTATTATGTACAAGGGGACCAAACAATTTCAAGGAAGTATACCCTTTCAGATAGTGCTCCAGTACTATCTGGTAACCCTGGTGATATAACTTACTATTCAGATCCTACAGATGGTGGATTCATTGGATGGGTTTATTCTGCTAATGGTAATGATTGGAGACGTTTTGGTGATGTAAGTCTTTCTAAGGATGCTGATATTTCAGTATTTGATCAGGTTGGTGTAGGTACTACAACTCCTGGGACTTATACATTCCAAGTAGGAGCAGGTTCTTCTATAATTTCTATAGATGGAACAGGTGGTGTTGGTATTGGAACTACTAATGTAGGAGATTATAAATTCTACGTTAATGGTAATAGTAATATTATTGGTACGTGCTATGCTACTTCATTCTCAGGTGATGGTGCTGGATTAATAAACCTTAATGCATCTTCATTTGGTTGGACCAATTATGTTTCTGGTGGATCTTCTATCACTTATAATTCTAATGTAGCTAGTGGTGGAAAGGTTGGTATTGGTACTTCTAGCCCACGATATGACTTTGAGGTGGGTCAGGTTGGATCAGCAACCACAACGATTTATGTTAATGGTGAGGCTCAATTTGTTGGTATAATTAGTGCCAATAATATTGGGGTTAGTGGAATAATTACAGCATCTTCTTATGACTTCCAAAATTCTTCTACAGGTAGAATTAGTGCTGGAATTGTAACTGCTACGACTCTTAATGTAGGAACAGGTGCTACTACCTTGATGACTGAGGGAGCTAATGTTGGTATTGGAACTACTAATCCTAGGGCTAAGTTTGACATTGCAGGACATACAAGGTTCCAAACTTATTCAGAAGGAACACAAGCATTGTCAATTGTTGGTACTGAAGTTGCAGTTTACTTAGATAGAGCACAGACCTTTACTTTAACTCCAAATGGTAATATTGAAAGGTTTAGACTCTATAATGTACCATCAGGATCAACATCATTTACAATTAAGGTTCAACAGCAAGGATCTGGTTCGGGCAGTCCTCAGGGTGTTGGAATTAATACCTTCCATGTAGGTGCTGGTTCTACTTTCCGGGTCTATTGGCCGGGAGGAGTTGTTCCAGTAGTTACTGAAGTAAATGATGCAATTGATATCTACTCCTTTAAGATATTTGACGGAGATAATATTGCTACAGGTGGAATGTACGGTGTCATCGGCGGTCAGAATTACTCCTAATGGAAAATAGTATTTTCAGAGATATTCAGACTCAACTGGATCTTAATGGTCCGGTTTTGTCTTGGTTAGAGCAACCAACTAGGAATGCTGTAGCAGATTATGGTCCTAAAGAGTTTACAGTTTCTCCTGCGACTCCTTTAGGATCAACACAAATAAGTATGAATAATGCATTTAGTGATTTTGCTTCTAATGTTGAATATACTCTTACTCCTAATAGAACCTTTACTGTTGGACTTACTTTAGAGGGTGCCGGATCTGGTTTTCTAACAGGTAATCCAAGTTTACCTGGTGGTAGAGGTGGTAAAGTAACCGGAACTGTTAAGTTTGAGGAAGGGTCTACTTATAAACTTGTTGTTGGTTTGCTTGGTGGTTCTGCTGATGATCAAACTAACAATGGTGGTATTGGTGCTGGTGGTACAGCATATGTAGGGGATAATGGGGATCATCCAGGTGGTGCTGGTGGTGGATATACTGGAATTTTTAAAGATTCTGTTTCGCAATCCAATGCTCTTCTGATTGCAGGTGGTGGAGGAGGACATGGATTCCTTCCAGGTGCTTATGGTGGTGATGGTGGAGGAAGTGCAACTGATGATGCAGATGCTGGTAATGGAAGACCTGGTGGTAATGGTAGTAGTGGTGGTCAATTAGTAGTTAAAACTGTTCCCGTTAACGATAATGGGCTTGATGGTGAATGGATAGATTGTAGTTATACGGGATCTATTGCAGCACTAGTGTTTACTACTCCTGATGCTGCTGGAAGTGATAACGCATCAGTTAGTGCGGTGGAGGTTGATGGAGTTATTCTCTCGGATGCTGCTACAGTGTATAGTGATGGTGTATCAGTTAATATTGGTGGATATGATTTAACTGGTAGTGGATCTGGTGGTGCTACTGGAATGTTTGATGGCAATCTTAATACTTATACAAAAACTAATACTAATGCTGCTAATATTACTGTAGAATTTACACCTACTCTTACTGCCTCTACTTCATTAAGAGTCTATACAAGATATGTAGAGCAGGGTGGTGGTGAAATTCAAGTACTGGTTGATAGTAGCAGTATTGTTTATGGTGGTGGAGGTGGTTCTCATACTGCTGGCGGTACTGGGGGTACAGGAAGTAGTCCTGGTTATAATGGATCTGATGGATCTATATTAAAGGGTGGTGATACTTCCACTGATGTAAATATCTATCGTCCTGGTGGCGGTGGAGGTGGTGGATATTATGGTGGTGGTGCTGGTGGTGCTGGTACTCTTGATACTGCTGGTGGAGGTGGAGGAGGATCTAGTTATTATAATACTAATACGAATTTAGTTACAGATGGTGTATATGGAGTTGCGGAGAATAGAAGTGGAGGTAAAGTACAATTTTTAGGTAATACCAGTGGTACTACAACAATTTTATCTGGTCTTGCTACTGCTAGTTTTGTGGGTATTGGAACTACTTTAAGGGATAATGCTGGGCATATTGCATATAGATGGTATGAGGAGGGTGTTGGTGCATTGTCCGATAATAATAAATTAGCGGGGACAGGTACTACTACTTTAACTTTAACTAATCTAATAAGTCCTACTGATGATGGAAGAAAATTATATTTGACTGCAGATTATGTTCCTGGATATTATGAAACAGGAAATGCCACTAATGAGCCGATTTCATCAGGTATTGCTACTGTTACTGTTGTACCTCAAATTGAAATTATTGCACAACCTAGTAGTACTCAAACAATTATAAATCAAAATACTTCTGCTACAGTTAATGCATCATTAACTGATAATGGTTGGACGAATGATTTGCAATATCAATGGTATTTGAATGGAGAATTGGTTAATGATGGAAATGTAATAACTATAATTAATGAAAGTGAGACTGTTTCAGGTCCTATAGAAAGAACTTATACTGAAGATGATATAATCAATATTGGTGCTGATTCCACTAGTATTGAGGTAACATGTTGTGGTGGTGCTGGTGGAGATGGTGCAAATGATCAAAATGGGAATGGTGGAACTGGTGGTCAAGGTAGAGGAGGTAAATTTAGTTTTAGTGATGGAGCAAAACAATTTAAATTTGTTATAGGTAAGAAGGGTAATAGTGGAGCACCAGGAAATAATACTGGTGGGGGTCAAGGTGGAGCAAGTAATTTTGCTGCTGGTGGTAATGGGGGTGATCCAGGAACTCAAGGAAATTCTGGTGGAGGCGGCGGCGGTGGCGGTGCTTCTGCTGTTTATGAAGATGTAAATGCAAATGGTCAATATGATAGGAATATTATTATTTCTGCCGGTGGTGGTGGAGGTGGTGGTGGATCTTTGAATAGTGCAGGATCTAGTGGCGCTAACACCAGACCTGGTGTTGGATTAGGATATGGTAGAGGATCCACAGGATCTTCTAAGCAGGGTACTGTTGGTAACGAACGCAATGGTGATGGAGGCGGCGGCGGAGGCGGCGGCGGTGGATCAGGTACTAGTAATTACACTCCTTTTAGTGAGGGTGGTAGTGCAGGACAAGATAATGGTGCTGCTGCAGGGCAAGGATCAGGTGGTGCTAGTGCTTATGACTCTACTAGGTGTAGTTTTAATTTTAATGGATTTCCGAATGCGGGGGATGGATATATTAGTCTTAAGTGGACCGGAACCGTTACTAACCCAGTAACAACAACTAGAACAACGATCGTTTCTGGTTCAAAGACTCCTACTTTAACACTACAGTCAGATAAAATAGGAATTCAAACAGCAACATGTAAAATTTCTTCTGCAACAGCAACTAATTCTCCTGTTGAGACTGATGCAGTGAATTTCGCAATATTATCAGATGTATCCGATGCTATTATTAATATAGAATCTATTGGTACTAACGCAACTGAACCAGTTACTGCAAGTTTGGGTGTTGTTAATCTTATTAATGGTGAATATGAATTTTTAGAAGGTGCTGGAGATCCTAATACTGGTGAAATTACTAATGTATATTCTTTCTATTCACCCGATAGAGATATTGAGGTTGAAATGGATTTGTATGGTTCAAAGGGTAAGGATGTTAATTCAAATGCAGGTGGTGAAGGAGGATATTCTAGGATTAGATTTACTATGGAGAAGAATGTAGAATATGCTCTTACTGGACTTACTCCTCTTATTGGTGCTCCTTTCCTCTACCGAAAATCAACTTTAATAGCTTGTGTAGGTGGTGGAGGACAAGCAGGTCCTTCAGGGAAAGGTGGAGCAGGTGGTGGTGTTAATATTGCAGGAGAAGATGGAACAGGTTTAAATGCTGGACGTGGTGGATATAATGACACTGTGGAATCTATAGGTCCAAATGGGGTATTTGGAAGTTTACAACCAAGACCTGTGACTGAACTTTTACCAGGAGATGTAAATATAGTTCAAAATCACTGGAATGGTGGTGGAAGGACTATTACATGTGCTAAAGGTGTTTATTGGGCAGATCAAGGATTCTCTGCTTGTGAAGATCTAGGTAATATTCAGTTTAGATTACAAGATGGAGCAGTGGTTACTAATACTGCTACTATTGAGAGAGGATATAAAGTTGGATATAATATTATGCGTACTGCTGGAAGAGGTAGTGGAGGTGATGATATATCAGTTCCTTCTCATGGTAATGGGGGTACTGGTGCAACCGGTGGATGGGGTGGTGCTTCTCAATCCGGTGGCGGTGGTGGTTCTGGATACCAAGATGGATCAGTTACTGTAGTAAGTACTCAATTAGGAGGAAGCACTGGGGATGCTAAAGCCGTTCTTAGATTTAAAGCTTCTACATGATAAATTAATTTTATAAATAAATAATAATACTAAACTTGCGGGGGAGAGTGAACCCGAATGGCTGTAAATAAGAATTTTGTAGTCAAAAATGGTCTAGAGGTTAATGAGAACCTTCTAGTCGCTGATGTTACTTCCCAAAAAGTTGGTATTGGTACATCGGTTTCGAGTTACACTCTTCATGTTAGAGGAGGAATTGGAGCAACAGAGGCGTACATCACTGGTGTTACGACCACTGCTGCAATGGGAGGGATCACTACCACTGGTGGTGATCTTTATGTTGGTGGTGACCTCTATGTTCAAGATGATATTGTATATGATGAAGTAACGGGTAGAAATATCAACATCAGTGGTGTTGGTACAATTGCTCGACTTAATGCCACAAATATTGTTGTTTCCGGTGCCTCCACCTTTACGGGTGTAGGTACTTTTGGTAGTGACCTGTGGGTTCAAGGTGATCTTAATGTCTTAGGTGACATTGTATATGATGAAGTAACAGGTAGAAATATTAATATTAGTGGTGTTTCTACATTAGGTGGAGTTAAAATTGGTGATCCTTCAGGGATTATTACTGCAAGCTCTGCTACAGGGATTGTAACTTATTATGGTGATGCTTCATATTTAACTGGTGTTTCAACTTCTTTTAGTGCTGCTATCGGTATTCAATCTGGTGGTACTACTATTGGAGCTGCTATTACTACGGTGAATTTTGTGGGTGGTTCATCTACTGTTACTGTTCAAGGTACTACAGGAACTATTCATTTACCTACAGCAGGTATTTCAATTGGTCTTGCAATCGCTCTTGGCGGTTAATAAATAACTTTTAACACTTAAAGAAAAATGGCAGAAGCTTTTTCAAATTCACAAACAAGGGCAGCAGGGATTGTAACTACAAGTACTAGTTGCGAAATTGGTATTACTACCAATAAGATAACTGGTGTTACAACAACATCAATCTCAGTTGGTGATCTAGTTGATAATTTAAATTATATTGCTGGTACAAAAGTTACTAGTGTGGGAATTACCTCTGTTATTGTTGATAGAGATTCAACAAATGCACCCGCTGCGACATTGCAAACTGTGAAGTTTCTTGGACTTACTACTGCATATACTTCTCCTAATGGGGTTAAGAGTATTTTGATTGGTGGGACATTTGCCAATAATACCAATCAGCAAGTGAATTTAAGTGTTGAGGTTTACGATAACAGTGCTGGAACTACTGCTGCTCTTGCTAGCAAGGTTCCTGTTCCTAATGGAAGTTCTTTTGTTATTAGTGATGCTGGTAAAACAGTTTTAGAAAGTCAGGATGGTGTTAGAGTATTCTGTGATAGCGCAGGTGCAATTGATGTAAATCTGAGTGTTTTGACAGGGGTTAGCTAATGGCAGATAGGAACGGTTATATAGGAAGAGCACCTGGTGATTCTTCTGTAACAATTGCTAGACAGACCTACGCTCCAACAGGAGTGCAGACAGATTTTACGTTTGCATCTTCATATACTCCTGGATTGATTGATGTATATTTTAATGGTGCCAAATTAATTGACGGCACAGATTATACTGCTACTGATGGATCAAGTGTTTCTTTAACAACTAATGCAGTTGTTGGTGATGTCCTTGAAATGACTGCTTATAAAGCATTTAATTTAGGATCAATCAATGCTGATTTGGCTGGTAGTTTAACTATCAATCAGAATTTGGTTGTTGGTGGAACTATTACTGGTGATGGTAGTGGATTAACAGGTGTTGCTAACACTGAGACTATTGATACTGATTCAATAAAAATTGGTATTGATCCTGGATCTAGTGTTGGTGCAGGTGTTACTATTAATATGTCTGGTATTATTGTAAGTGGTAATTCTGGTGATTTTGCTGGAGTTATAACTGCAAGAGCATTTGATGGCGATGGTTCTGCATTGACAGGGGTTAGTGGCATTGGTTCTGCATTAAGTAATGATCCAGCATTTCCTGCGATATTAGGTAACATCTTTAAAACTACGAGGAATTATACAATTCCAACTGGTGAGGAAGTTACAATTAATGTCCCCGAACAGGATCAAGGAAGAGTTGCCTTTACCAGGTTGGGACAAATTCATGTTGCTACTGGAGCAACTATAACTGTTTCTGCGGGAACAACTTTTGTAATGAATGTTTTGAACATATTTTAATAAATAAAAACAACAAGGAATTTAAAAAACAATGTCTGACATTAGAGTAAATAATTTCTACAATGAGTCTGGTTTGGGTGGTCCCAACTTCCCCGCTGGTGCTAATGCGACTGGCATTGTAACTGCGACTACTTTCAAAGGCAATTTGGAAGGTAACATAACAGGTAATGTTACTGGTAGTGCCACTGGATTAAGTGGAACACCTGATATAACAGTTGGTGCTATTAGCGGTAGAGATGTCGTTGTTAGTGGTGCTTGTACTGTTGTTGGTAACTTTACTGTTGATGGAACGCAAACCATTATTAATACTGATACCTATGATGTTGCCGATAAGACTGTAGGTATTGGATCAACTACTGCAGCAACAGATACGACTGCAAGTGGTGCTGGACTAGAAATTTATGCAAGTTCTGCCACACTTAATAATAACAAGACACTTTTATGGCAAAGTGCATCTAAAGCATTTACTTTGAACACAGGACTTGATGTTCAGGGGGTAGTGGAAACCGTATCTACGGGGACAACTTCAGAACAAACTCCGCGTATTGCTGATAAAGTTTGTGTTGCATTTGATGCTACGAATGGAACAGTATTCTCTCATGACTTAGCAAATGGAGATGTGGGTATTGTTTCTCTTACTAATTTCCCTGCAACGAAGAATTCTTTAACAACATATACCGTTCTCTTTACTCAAAAATCAAGTGTTGGTACTAATGGATCTGCATCTGCTGGTATTGGAAATACCACAGGTCAGACTGGAATTGGAACTAATTTAACTATTGTTCCTTTGGGGGCATCTGGTATTGTTACCACTGGTTTAGTTTCTGCTGGATCTACAGTTACATTGGGTGCTACTTCATCAACAACTGATATTATAACATTTGCTGTTCATTATAATGGATCAGGTACTGGAGCTCATGGTAACTTTAAGACATTTGTAACTGGTCAAGTCAGTTACAAACAAGGTAATGTCAAACCAATTGGTTAAGGAGGTTAGTTAAATGCCTGAGTTTACTGGTGTAGCAAGAGGTTTTGCTGAATGGGCTTTCGGTGCTAAAGGAGGTGCCGCTGGTGAATCTTATGCTCCTGGAATTAATGCTGATGTATATCAGTATGATACCTCTGGGAATCAAGTTGGTTCAAAGGTTGAAAAGAGAAACGTTTCATATATGGATTTTACCAGACCCGGATGGTATAAAATAGAATGGAAAGCAAGCGATGATTGTACTACTTGGGTTTGGGGTGCCGCTGGTGGTAAAGCTAATTCTTCTGGACAAATTGATGGTAGTGGTGGCGGTGGTGTTCGTGGAAACTCACCTGTTAGTGCGGGAGATACTTGGACTGTAATTGTAGGTGGTCAGGGAGGAACTCAACCAAATTGTGGAAGTGGTGAAAATGGTGGTTTCCCTGATGGTGGACCTGCAGGAGAACCAACTCAATATGCTGGTGCTGGTGGTGGCGGTGGATCTAGTAGAATGCATAGTGATTTAATTCCTTTTGCTCAGAGAGATCAGACTGGTAATACCTGGGATTTAGTTGGTGGTGCTGGAGGTGGTAAATGTAATCATATGCAAACTGGTGGACCTGGTGGTGGAACTGGTGGATATCCTAATGGAGATCAGGGTAGATGGTATTATCCTGCTGATGGTGGAACTGGTGGAGGTGCTTACCAAAATCAAGGTGGACAAGCAGGACAAGCAGGACGCGAACCAGCTGGACAAACTGGAGCTAAATTTAAAGGTGGTCATAGTGGATCCCACGGCGGCGGCGGCGGCGGTGGCGGATGGTATGGTGGTGGCGGTGCCGGTGGATATTATGCTGCAGGTGGTGGAGGGTCTGGTTATATAGCACCAACGATGACGAGCACTGCTTCATTTAGTAGAGGACCTCAAGCTCCTAACCCTAATCATATGAAGGGAGCGGATGATCCTGCTAATCCAGGAGTATTAGATACTAATAATTTCACTAATGGGTCGTCTAAAGTTTGGAATGGTTGGCCAGGTGGTGGAGATTGTCCTACTAATGCCGGAACAGGTAGTGGATATGTTCGAATAAGATCGAACAATTATTGATGATTAATTACCCCAATAAATATCTAATAAAGTAACAACAGATGTCCCAGTTAAATGTTGACAATATAAGGAACCGAACAGGGGGTAATGGTGGTCCTAATTTTCCTCAGGGAATCACTGTTGCAGTGGGTCAGACTGCTTATATTCATGGTAACTTGCAGGTTGATGGAACTGAAACCATTGTTAATACTGAGACTTTAAATGTTGCTGATAAGACTGTAGGTATTGGTTCAACTACTAGTCCATCTAACACTACTGCTGATGGTGCAGGTATTGTTGTTTATGGTGGTGCTGGTGGTGATAAGTCAATAACATGGACAAATTCAGATACTGCATGGACTCTTGCGGGTGGTGGATTAGTTGCAACAGATGCAGTTGTTGGTAGTGCAGTAACAATTAACTCATCTGGTATTAAGGCAGGAATTATAACTGCTAGCAGTTTTTATGGGGATGGACAGAATTTAACAGGTGTTATTTCTGGCGTAGAAATAGAATCCGCTGGAACATCTGCAGGAACAGGAATTACTGCTATTAATTTTGCATCGGGTGCAACAATTACAGGAGATTCTACAGCAGGTATTGCTACTGTTACTATTGTTGCAGGTATTACTACAGCAGAACAATTGGGAGCATCTGGTGTTATTACATTAGATTTAAGTAAGGATCATCATAATGTTACATTAGTTGCTGGAGTTACAACAATTACTACTAGTGGAGGAGACATGGGTGGATCCTATGCTCTTGTATTAACTCAACCAAATGCTGGTGTTACAACAGTTGGATTTAGTACATATTTCTTATGGCCTGCTGGATCAGCTCCTATATTAGGAAGAAATGGTGCTAATGGTGAAGTAGATATGGTATCATTTGTAGTTAAACGCCCAGCAAATTCTGCAGTAGGAGTAACGACACAATTACTTGCTAGTGCAGGTCTTAATTATTCATAACGGGGGTAGCTAAATGCCAGCACTAAGAGCAGGTAGTCTACCTATAATTGGTCAATCAACGGCTGAGTTAATTGAGGGTAGTTTAAAGTTTAATTATAAGTCTTATAATTTATTGACTCGCACTCCTGGTTCTGCAGGAAATTCTAATAATTGGACTTTATCTTGGTGGCATAAAAGAACGCATGGAATAAGAAGAGAAAGGATATTCGGTGCAGGGGATGGAAGTGCGACTTATGGAATGATTGTTTGGGACTCCACTACTACTGGAGTTATGGAGTATGAGGATAATGGAGGATCTGGTGGATATGATCTTCAATATACCTCAACGGAAGAAATGCGTGATGTTGGTGAATGGTATCACTTCGTCTTAGTAGCCCAAACGGGTAGCAGTCCAAAGATGAGATTGTATAAGAATGGAGTTGAAGTAGCCCTTACTGCTAACCAATCAGGAGGATCTAGTACTCATATTAATGGAACTTTGATGCATGAGATAGGTCAAGGTAATAATCTAGGTGGAGAAGGTAGTTTAAATTTAGATGCTTATCTATCACAGATGTATATGGTAGATGGGGTATCATTAGGACCAACATATTTTGGATTCACTGACCCACTCACAAATACTTGGAGACCTAAAAAGTTTAAGGCAGAAGGTACTACTGTCAATGATGGCACTGTTTGGAGTAACAGTTGGGGTGGAACAGGTTCTACAGGAAATGTTGATAATCCAGCACAGGCTTTTAATGGAAATTTAACTAACTATACATCAAATCAAAATAGTAATACAATTTGTAATTGGGTTCCTTCTTCACCAATTCAAGTTAAAGGATCTTTAAGAGTTTATGCGGCAGCAATAAGCAGTGGTAATAATCAAGTTTTTGTAAACGGAATAAGTATAGGAACTATTCCTGGATCTACTCCACAGTGGTATTCAATTCAAGCAACTCAACTTACATCAATTGGTTTGAATGATGTTGGAGCAACTCATGGAAGATTGTATGCTGTTGAAGTTGATGGTGTGGTGATGGTAGATAGCACTACAACAAATATTGATTATGGCACTAATGGTTTTTACTTACCTTTTGATGGAAATACTCCGATAGGTGAGGATCAATCTGGTAAGGGAAATGATTGGGCACCTGTTCGTTTCGGTGGTTCTAATATTATTGATAAAGCAACAGGAGCACTTCCTGCACTTGATACACAATCTGGTGGACATATAGCTCTTCCTCAGGTAAGAGGAAATATAGGTGTCGCAGTAACAGTATCTGGTATGAAGTATTATCTGGATGGAATAGAAACACCTTCTTTAAGTAAGTATCGTGGACAAACAATAACTTTTGATCAATCTGATAGTACTAATGCATCTCATCCCTTGAAATTTGCTACGGCAGCTGATGCAGCAGGTAGTACAGAATATACGTCAGGTGTAGCATATGCAGGCACACCAGGAACAAGTGCCTATTATGGTGTTGATTTTGATGGAAGTGATTTTCTTAAGGTTGAACAATCTAGCAGTCAGTTTTCTGGTCAAGGTGATTATACTATAGAAGCTTGGGCAAAGTTTGATTCTTTTCCAGCAGATGGTGCTCTTTGGTCTAATTGGAATAATAGTTCTCAAGCTTATAGATCTATTTTATTAGAAATTAATTCATCTGGTGGTGGATTCAAATTTTATATAAATTCTGTTGGTGGTGGAGGTGATTGGATTACACTTAATGCTGTTGCACCTACACCAAAGGTAGGACAGTGGTATCACCTTTGCCAAACATATGATCATAGTGCAACCACCACTAAATGTTATATTGATGGCGTATTTTATGGAGAAAATACAAGTACTACAGTTTATAATGATTCAAATGCAGATCTTCATATAGGAATTAATGCAGGAAATTCGAGTGGTATGATTGATGGGCAGGTAAGTAATTTTAGATGGTCTAATAGTGTTAGATATACATCAAATTTCACTCCATCAAGAACACCATTTACTACAGATGGTAATACTGTATTTTTAGGATGTCTGGATAGTAGTTCTGCAACAACAGCAGTTACAAATACTGCTGGAACAATTAGCGCATCAGGTGATCCCTCTGTTTATAAAGTTAGTAATTTGTATGGACCTCATACAAAGATAACAATTCCACATACTGCACCTGATACTCTATATTATTATTGTGGAAATCATACAGGAATGGGTGGATCTATTTCATTAAGTACTGATATAAAAGTAGCAGATCCTTATGCATGGAAATGTCTTCTTGCAATTCCTTTCGCGGGTGATGCGAATGATTATAGTGAAGAAATTAATTGCACTAGTTCTCAAAAAACAACTTACGTAAGTAATGCCAATGTACTGTATGATACGTCTAATTTTTATGGTCAAAGTTATCATTTTGATGGAACTTCAGATTATATAACTGTTCAGACAAGACTTCCTGGTGACTGGGGTGCTGAGAATAATAGTTTCTGTTTGGAAGGTTGGGTGAAACCTGATATGCCATCTGGGGATGGACAAATATTCTATATGTCTTCTGCTTGGGCTGCTGGAGATTATTTTTACATGCAAAGAACCTATGATAGTAGTGGTGCTTATAAAGGTAGAGGTGGTGGTGGTTATATTACAGCAGGTAAAAATCCTGCTAATGGTTTAGATAAATGGGATCATGTGGCATATACTTGTGATGGTACTACTGTTAGATTATTTGTAAATGGAAATTTAGTAGGTTCGCAAAATAAAACCTCATATACTTGGTTAGACTCATTTGTTGTAAGAATAGGAGGTGATACTGCTAATACTCCTGGTTCCCTTTTTATAGGGCATATGCAAGATTTACGTATATATTTTGGAACTGCTAAGTACACAGAGAATTTCATACCAGCATCTACAAGACCTGATATTGCAAAGCTTTCGCCATCAGGTGCTTCACTTGGTCTTTCTCTTAGACAACCAGAGATTACTGGTGCCGTTTCCTTTAGAGATGTTACTACAGATGGAACTGGTGATTTCTTAAGTATTGCACAGAATGCTGATTTTGATTTGGCAGGAGATGATTTTACTTTAGATGCATTGATTTTCCTAGGAGATAGTGGTATAAACAATGTAATTGCTAATACTTGGTATCAAATATCAAGTACTGAGGGATGGTTATGGGCTGTACATACTGATGATAAACTTAAGTTCTGGTATTATGATGATTCTGGTAATGTTACTACTATTGCAGGTAGTCAAACAATTGCACCTTATAGATGGTATCATGTAGCGATGGTAAGAGAAGGCAATAACTTTAGAAGTTATGTGAATGGAGTATTAGATGCAGAGCATACTGATTCTGATGATATACGTGTTGGTGATGGACCATGTAGTATTGGTAGGTGTATTGGATATATTTCAAATATGAGGATTGTTAAAGGAACAGCAGTCTATACATCAAACTTTACACCACCTACTGGACCACTTGCAAATGTAACTAATACAAAACTTCTTTGTTGTCAGTCACAGAGTTCTCCAAGTGCATATGCAGTATCTCCTGGAGCTATCACAGTAAATAACAGTTGTGTAGCAGAGAAATTTAATCCATTTGATAAGAGTACTGATTTAGTATCTTCATCACAGACTACTTATGATTGGTTGAATCAACTTAATATAACAGAAAGAGAGACTGGAACTGTATTCAGTGATGGTAGCTTGAAGATGTATAGTACGTGGGATAATAGTGGATATGCAAATGGATTTGGTAATATAGGATTAACGGGTGGTAAATGGTATTTTGAAGGAATACCTTCGAAACGAGTAGCTAATGTTGCGCTTGGGTATGGTAATTGGAGATATGCTGGTAAAGATGGATCAAGTGGAAAACAAGCTGGTTATGGTGAAGCAGGTGATGAATGTATTGGATACTATGCATTGCAAGGTAGAGTTTCTTATACTACAAATGGCAATGCTCCTGTTGAAGATAATACTTATCTAACTTGGGATGTGGGTGATGTAATTGGATGTTCAATTGATTTAACTGATTCTACAACTGTAAGGGCTCAATTTTATAAAAACGGTATAAGTATAGGAAATGCTCATACTATAAAGAATAAGCCACCTTTCTTTACTAATATATCTCAGTATGGTAATGGCACTTTTTCTTACTTGAATTTTGGTCAGATGCCATTTAAGTTCCCACCACCTGAGGGATACCAGGCAGTAGGTAATGCAAACCTTCCAACACCAGGAGTAGTTAGACCTGACGAACATTTTGCATGTAACATTTATACTGGTAATGGAAGTACTCAGTATATAAGTGGATTGAAATTCCAACCTGATCTAGTTTGGATAAAGAATCGTAGTTCTAGTACTAATTGGCACAGTCTTGTTGATTCAGTAAGAGGTAAATGTAAGATAATATTCAGTAATAAAACTCAAGCACAAGAAGATTATGTGAGTGCTGATAAAGGTGTTACCCATTTTGGTGTAGATGGGTTTGAAGTAAAAGATGATAGTAATAGTAGTTATGGTGTTAATGGTGCTTCTGGTGGTACATATTCAGGTACTGGTAAATTTGTTGGATGGTCATGGAAAGCAGGTGGAAATAAAGATACCTATAATATAGATGATGTTGGATATTCAAGTGCTGCAGCTGCAGGACTAGATGGTGGTACTATTAATCCAACAGGTGCCAGTGTAGGGACTAAATCAGGATTTTCTATAATTACCTATACTGGAAATAATAGTAATGTAACACTATCTCATGGTCTTAATAAAGCACCAACGTTTATTATGATGAAATTGGGGTATTCTGGTGGTACTGGAAACTGGAATATATGGCATAGTGCATTGGACATTTCTAAACGGTTAATTTTTTCTAGCGCTGGACAAGACACTGGATATTGGAACAGTACAGCACCAACAGCGAATGTATTTTCTATAGGTTCTGGTATTAATGATAATGGGGTGGAGATGTTAGCTTATCTGTGGCATGATGTACCTGGACTGCAACAGTTTGGTGAGTATAGAGGAAATTCTTCAGCAGATGGTGTTTATATAGAATTAGGATTCCGTCCTGCAATGATCATGACTAAGAGGTATGATGGATCAAGTGATTGGGTTATATGGGATAATAAGAGAGGAGGTGGTTATAATCCTAATCCTTATCAACTTTGGCCTCAGAATGAAGGTGGTGGACAAACGTATGATGCACCAAGTGGAAATTATCCAATAGATTTTCTTTCAACTGGGGTTAAGATGAGAACTAGTGATTCGGATGTTAATGCTGGAGATAAGTATATCTATTGTGCATGGGCAGAACAGCCACTTCATAACTTATATGGAGCGACATCTTCAGCTAGGTAGTTGACTTTCGAGAAAGATCCCTATATAATAAACTGAATACATTATAGGTTTATGGCATATCAGAGTGTATGGTATATGACAGATTTACCTTCTAAGGTGGTAGATCTGATCGCAGAGGATTTGACAGAAAAGTTTGATTCTCAAATGGCAGACTCTAGGTTGCATGGAGATGCACTCAATAAGGAGAAGAGGAATTCTCAGAATGCTTGGATTCCTACACAACATTGGGTTGGTGGATTTTTGTGGCATTATATAGAGAGAGCAAATAGGGAGAATTTTTTATATGATTTGACGTGCATTGATGGTGAGAATATACAATATACACGTTATGAGGCTGGCCAATTTTATGGATGGCATAATGATTCTGGTCTTGCTACTCATTACAAACCCATTTCTGTTGGGAATAGGGGCAATGGTGAGCAAACCATGCAGGATTTTGTAAATGAAAACTGTGAACATGTAAGAAAATTATCTTTTGCTCTTCAATTATCTGATCCTGATGATTATGAGGGTGGAAATGTACAGATGCTTGATGAAACAGGTGCAAGTTATATAATGCCACGTCAGAGGGGAACGATGTGTTTGTTTGATTCTAGGACAATGCACAGAGTTCATAAAGTAAGGAAGGGAGTTCGTAAATCCTTAGTTGGTTGGGTTGTTGGCCCTCGCTGGAAGTAGGAGGTATATCATGCCAAATGAAAATGAAATGCAAGAACAGCAGATTCAATTCCAGGAGAGATTAACTACTGGTACTACTAAAACCAAGAATGAGCAATTTGAGAAGGATGGATATCTTAAAGTAGATGATTTGTGGGATCCTGAAGAACTTTATCATCCTGTTCCAAAAGAACGGGGTCAAATGAGTTGGTGGGGTGATAAACTTGATCAATTTACTTATAATGAAGTTGAGGGTCAAGTAAATGGTTCACTTGCACGATATACACATCCACAATATAGGAAAATTCATAGTGGTGTTCGTAAGAAATTAGAGAAGATTATTGGTAATCCTCTTTATAATACTTATTATTATGATAGATATTATTTTCCCGAACAACAATTGAGTAGACATGTAGATAGAGATGCATGTGAAATTTCAGTAACTATTCATATTAGTACAAATCTTCCTTCACCCGAAAAAGATTGGCCAATATGTATTAAAACACCTGATACTTATACTAGTAAAGAAAAAAAGGATATATTAGTTCCTGGTGATGAACGTTCATGTGTTCTTAATCCTGGAGATGGGATGATTTATAAAGGAGTGGAACGTCCTCATTGGAGGGACCAAATGCCTGTCCCTAGAGTAAGAAAAAGAGATAAGTTGTTAAGAAGATCTCAACCAGAATATTATTATCATCAAATCTTTTTTCATTATGTTTTACAGGATGGAATGAGAGCTCATATGGCATGGGATAGGTCTAGATGATTGAGTATGCGTTTCCTACGCCAATCTATCATAATAGAGTTAGTGATTTTAATAATATTCAATCTAAGATCACTAATTCTTTAAGTAAAATTGATTTTGATTATAATTCTAAATGGGGTAAAACTCATTTGATTAGTTCTAATCTTTCTGAGAGAGAATTAAAGAGGAGTGGATTGCAACCTTTATTAAAGGAAATAGATGTTCATTTAAAAGAATATTGTCTTCAATTAAATTTTATATTAGAATCCTATAATATGTGTGGGTGGTTTGCTAAATTTGGAAAAGATAATTATGCACATCTTCACCATCATGCTACCGCTGATATTGCAGGAGTTTATTATTATAAAACAAATGGATTAGATGGAACTTTGTATTTTGAATCTCCTAATCAATTTCTTCCTATTAGCAAATGCTATTCTAGATCCCCTGTATGTACATGGGAACATACTCCTATGGAAGGTAAGATAATACTTTTTCCTGGATGGTTGCAACATGCAGTAACTCCTCTTAATGTTGATGATGAGAGGATAAGTTTTTCTTTTAACATATACATGACAGGAAAATGATGTTTAATAATAAATCTAAGGAAAATATTGTTTCTATTTTACCTAAGAATCATGGATGGTATGAAGTAAAATTAAATCAACAAGAATTGGATTATGTATGGAAATGTGTTAATGATAATAAGAAGGGGAAGGAGGATAATGCGAAAGGTGGACTTGCTGGAAATATTGATTCGAGTTGGTGGTTAAAGGATAGGGGTAATTGGTTTTTTAAAAATACACTTGAACCTCTGGCTGAAAAGTATAGGGAAGAATTTGCTGATTTGGAAAGATTTCTTCCTACGAATCAACCCCATCCTTTAGAAATGATTCGATGGTGGGTAAATTATCAGAAGCAAGGTGAATTTCAACCATCTCATCAGCATTTTGGTCTGTGGAGTTTTGTAATTTGGTTAAAAATTCCTTATGATCATACTCAACAGAATAAAAAATTAATTTCATCTGATGCAGGTGGAGGTTGTCAACGTATAGGTACTTTTGAGTTTAGTTATGTGACTTCTGTTGGTAAATGGACTCAATATGAGTATAAACTTAATCCTAGTTTTGAAGGAACTATGTTATTTTTTCCTGCATCTTTAGTTCATACTGTATATCCTTTTTATGATTGTGATGAAGATAGAATTAGTGTTTCTGGAAATATAAGTTATAACACTGCCATAAGATTATGAAGATACCATTATTTGAATATCCTTCATATCAATATAAAGTTGATGATTGGGATTTTAAAAAGAAAGGACTTTTAAATAGAATTAATCAGCAAGATTTTTATAGGACTACTCATAATACATTTGAGACTGATAGATTAACTAATAATAAAACATATGTTAGATACTTAGAAGATTTTTTAAGACCTTTGTTATCTGAATTTTGCACAGAAGCACAAGTTACCTGTGGTATAACTGATGCATGGTGCGTTAAATACAAGAAAGGTGATTATCAGACCATTCATAATCATAGAGGATGGGGATTTACTGGAATTTTATATGTAAAGTATAATCCAAAGATTCATCCTGCGACCTGTTTTGTTGCTCCTTGGCAAAATCCAAGAACTGATACTACTTCTCTTGAATATCCGACGGTAGAGGAAGGTACTGTTATTATTACTCCATCTTCTGCGTTACATTATGCTGATCCTAATCTATCTAAAGAAGAAAGGATTATAATATCATTTGATTTATTACCTGAATTACCTAGACATCAGTCTATAAATAAAGATTGATAAATAACTAGAAAGTAATCTAAAATAATGTCGAAAGTTCGATCAGACGAGTATTTGGATAGAGCTGGTTCAGGAGCACCCGACTTTCCAAAAGGTATAAATGCCACAGGTATTATTACCGCCTCTAGTTTTAGTGGTAATATTACTGGAACTGCCACATCAGCAACTAATGCGATGGGGATAATTGGATCTCCTGGTATTGCGGTTGCCGATATACAAGTTGGTGGATCTTGTACTATTACTGGTAACTTAACGGTTGATGGAACTCAAACCATTGTTAATACTGAAACCTACGATGTTGCAGATAAAACTGTAGGTATTGGATCAACTACTACAGCATCTGATACAACTGCTAATAATGCAGGTATAGAAATCTATGCTAGTTCAGCAGCAACTGGAAATAATAAAACTTTACTTTGGGGTCAGACAGGATCTAGGTGGAATTTAGTAGGAGGAGGATTAAATATAGGTGCAGGGGGAGTCGAAATAACGTCGGGCATTTCAACATTCAAGGGAGCAAACTTTAATGGTGGTGGTCTTCTTAAAGAGAAGGTTCAAGTAACTGCAGGAAAACTGAGTGATAATCTTCAAATTAATTTAGATAATGGAATGCTCCATTATTTTACAACCCAAGAGACTACAACATCAGCACCTAATATTACTTCTTCGGTTGGTATTAGTACGGCAATGGCTGTAGGTGATGCCATAACTCTTACAGTTGTAACTACTGCAGCTGCTGCAGGATATGCTGCTAACTGGACTATTGATCATGGTGCAGTAACAGAAGAATGGAATGGTGGTAGTGCTCCTTCTGCTGGTAATGCTAGTGGATTGGATGTTTACACTTTAACCGTTATTAAGATTTCTAGTACTGGAACACAAAATACTGATTTCAAAGTACTTGCCAATTTATCTAACTTTGATTGATAAAGGAGGGTAATAGATGTTTAACAATTCTTGGTTTAGAAAAGAAAAACCATTACTTGGTCTGACTGGTCTTGGTGGAGGAACTGGAAGTCCTCTAATGGCAGGAGCAACAGGTGAACCTGTTTCTAGTTCAGGTGGAACTAAGTATACTCCAGGTAATGGATATGTTTATCACTTATTTAAATTTTCTGATAATGGAACTCCTACTGGATCATTAACTTGTGCTAATAATCCAGGACCTGGAAGAGTAATAGAAGGACGTGTATGTTTAGTTGGTGGTGGTGGAGCAGGTGGTAGTGGTCAAGGCGGCGGCGGCGGAGGCGGCGGCGGCGGTGGCGGCGGCGGTTTGCTTTTTAGTAATACTGATGTAGAGTTTAGTATAGGTGGTACTGCTACTCCTGTAACTGTTGGTGAAGGAGGAGATCCTGCCGCGAATAACTATGGCACTACGGGTGAGAGTGGTGGAGATAGTACTGTAGTTTTCGATGAAGGAACTATTACAGTTAAAGGTGGAGGGGGTGGTCGTGCTTATCCAGGTACTGGTGCTCCTGGTGGATGCGGCGGTGGTTCTGGTGGACAGGGTGGTCCTACTGGAGGATCTGCAGTATCAGGTATTCCATTATCACCTTTCTGTACAGGTAATACCCCTGCGTTTACTAATAAGGGTTTTGCTGGTGGTGCTTCTGGTCCCAACCATGGCGGTGGAGGCGGTGGTGGTACTGGTTCCGTAGGTAAACAAGGTGGTACTAGTGGATCACCTGATGGTGGAGGTGGTGATGCTAGTGGGTGTCCTTGGATTCCTGGACCTCTTTTCACTTCACAGCCAGGGGCTTGGCAGAGCGCAGTTGGACCTACTGGAAATTTTGGTGGTGGTGGAGGTGGAACTTCTTTTGATGCTGATTATGGTGATGCTCCTTATCCAGGTGCTGGACGTGGAAGTTCACCATATTATGGTGGTGGACCCCCTGCAGTACCAGGACTTGATGACACTGGTGGTGGCGGTGGTAGTAGTTGTGCTGGGCCCAGTCAAAGTCTAGGTCTTGCTGGATTCGGTGGTAATGGATGTGTGATTATTAGATACCCTACTTCTTACGTTTAATATCCTAAATAGCTAGAAAAGCATAATGTCTAGAGCACGAGAACTATCACGATTAGGTAATCCCAATATTGTTAAGGCTACCGCTGCCTATAACGTGGGATTTGGTACTGAGGTCCCTTTGGATCCGGCATCGAGTACAACTGTTATAAGTGCGGGTATTGTTACTGCATCTAAGTTTTATGGAGATGGATCTGGACTGGATGGAGTTGCTACTGCAGGATTAGGAACAGCAATTGGAGATACAGCGGTTTTAGATGCACTATTTTATACTAATAGTGTTCTCTCAGTAAATACTGGTGTAACGACAGTAAATATCCCTACTACAGGAAATGTAGGATTTACTCCATATAGTGAAGTAGATGTAGAATCGGGTTCTGAATTAGTTATTGATGATGGTGATGAGTTTGTTGTTAATATACTTGGTATTGCTAGTATTAGAGACGCTACTTCAGGTAGTGGAGGAATTCTTCGTGCCGATGGATGGACTGCTAAGGATGGTTCAGCACCACTCGCACAGAATGGATTATCAGTAACTGGTGTATGTACTGCTGACACTTTCAGTGCTACTACAGGTAGTTTCTCAGGGGATGTTTCTATTGGTGGAACATTAACTTATGAAGATGTAAAGAATGTAGATTCTGTTGGTATTGTAACTGCTGGTAAAGGAGTACGAGTAACCACTGGTGGTATTGTAGTTCTAGCAGGAATTTCTACTTTTGATGCTACTATTCAGGCTGGTATTATTACTGGTGCTACTTATTATGGGGATGGTACTAAGTTAACTGGAGTTGGCACAGATTATATTGACTCTGCAAGTATTACTGTTTCTGGTATTGCTACGGTAACTGGTGGTACTAATCTTGATGGATGGAAGGTAGAAGAAGGAAACAATGATACCTCCACAGCTTTAAATGGGGAGTTTGATTTTAAATTAGAAGATGGACATATTCAAAGATTTACCACTGCTACTGGTGGAAATTATTTCCCAGACTTTAAAGTAAGTAGTAGCACATCATTAGCATCAGTAATGGATACTGGTGATGTAGTTTCGGTCACATTAATAGTTGCATCATCTAGTCATTACTGTACAACAGGAATTAAGATTGATGATAGTACTACTAATGTAGATTTAGATTGGGTTGGAGGTAGTGCACCGGATGCTGCTAATGGTAGTGGATATGACATATATGCCTTTACTATTATGAAAACTGCTGCAACTCCTGCCTACCATATCATTGGAAATGCATTAGGTGCTGCTTAATAGGGAGGTTTGATATGTTTGGGAACTTCTGGCACAAGAAAGAGAAACCACTTGCAGGATTTGCTGGATTTGGTGGAGGAGTTACTAGTCTTGCCACTAAGTCTGGTGGTGTAGGAAAATTTACTCTTGCTCCATCTCCAAGTCCAGGTAGTACTACTGATTATGTTATAACTGATGGATATAGTAGCCCTGTAGTTGTTGGACCAACTGGTGGTCATCGTCTTGCAATGGTAATTACTTCAGGACCATTTATTGCTACTATTAAATTGTGGGGTGCTGGCGGTGGTTGTGGTATAAATGGTGGTACTGCAGGTTCTGGTGGTTATGCAACAGGAGAATTTGAATTTATAGAAGGAGAAACTTATTATTGGACTGTTGGAGAAGGTGGTAGACAGGGTAACCAAGGTGGAACTGCTATAGGTGGCGGTGGTGCTGGTGCTGGTTCACCTGGACCTCAAGGTAGTGGTGGAGGTGGTGGTGGATATACTGCATTATTTAAAGCACCTCCTGGTAATTCTCACCCAACAGCAACAACACAAGCATATTGCGTTTTATGTGTAGGTGGTGGCGGTGGTTCTGGACAGGGTGGTAATAGTGCAAGTTATCATGAACCAAATAGAGGTGGTTCTGGTGGTGGTGTATATCCACCTGCTGCATCTCCATTTGCAACCAATTTTGGTGGTGGTCGAGGAACTAACCCTACTGCACCTGGACCTGGAACAGTAGTTGGTCAATATGCTGCTGGACCTGGTAACCAAGGTGGTGGTGCTCCTTATTATCAACAAGGTTCTCCTACTAATGATGGTGATCCAGCTGGTGGATATGGTGGTGAGAGACAATCTGGAAATGGTGGATTTGGTTATGCATTCCAGGGTGGTACATATACTAGTGGTGGCGGTGGCGGCGGCGGAGGCGGCGGCTATTGGGGTGGAGGTAGTGGTGCTAACCCTACTGGTAGACTTTATGGCGGCGGTGGCGGCGGAGGCGGTTTTATGACTGTCCCAACTGTTCACCCTGAGGGTATAGGATGTACTGGTGTAACTGGTATGAATTCCCGTCAGAATGGTGATCCTTCACCATATACTGTTGTAGCAAATCAATCTGATCCTGATTGGGGTGGTGCTGGACAAGGAGCTCAATATAAATATCCAGAAGGTTGGAGTGAGGCTAATGCTTGTGGAGCAAGTGGAAGGATAGTTATTAAGGCTCCCGCGTAATATACTATAAATAACTAAAATCACTATAGATAAGTATAATGCCGTTAAGTAATGCCTCAAGGTTAGCTGATTTTGGTACTGGCATCGGCACCCAAGGCGCAATTCTTCAAGTTGATAATGCTAACGCACGATTTGGTGTTGGTACTACTGCTCCAGCTGCGATGCAGCAGGTTGGTACAGCAATTACCATGTATGGAACTAGTGGTATTGTAAGTGCTACTCAATTTTATGGTGATGGATCAAAACTTACAGGAGTATCTGGTTCAGGGTTAGGAACTGCTATTAGTGATAGTAATCCTTTAGATGTACTTTACTATACGACTGATATATTAAGTGTTGGAGCAACAATTACAGTTGATACACCTCCTGGAGCGATCCCTGCTTATACTCAATATCAAGATATAGCAGTAGAAACTGATGCTGATTTGATTGTTGAAACTGATACGGATTTTATCCCAGATATACTTAACTTATCTAACTATGATGCATCAACTGACGGGGTTGCTGGTGGTAGAGTTCGTGCTGATTCTTATGTTAATAGGGGAGCAACAGGTGGTGTTTCATTCCCTTTAGGTGCAGTAGTTACTGGTGTTATTACTGCTACTTCAGGTAGTTTCTCAGGGGATGTTTCTATTGGTGGAACATTAACTTATGAAGATGTAAAGAATGTAGACTCTGTAGGACTTATTACTGCAAGATCGGGTATTGAAGTTTCTGGTATTGTGACTGCTATGGCAGGTGCAGCAGTAACTTATTATGGTGATGGATCTAATTTAACTGGTATTGCTGGTGGTACAGTTAATGATATTACCTCATCATTGTTCATATAATAAATAACAATAAAAAGGCAGTAAAATGGCATTAAAGAAAACTAAATTATTGGATATAACGTCAGTCACTGGTATCGCTACAGTTGGTATCTATACTGCTGGTTTAACCAATACTGCTGTTGGTGTAGGAACTACCTCTTACGTAAAGAGTGTTATAATGCATAACACGGGGTTAGGTACTGCAAGAGTTTCTTTATATGTAAATCCAAATACCACCTCTGCTGCTAGGGTTGCAACTGGATATGGAGTTACTGCAAATAGAATTTTAAGAGTAGACGTTGCTCCGAATGAGACAACATTCTTTGAAACAACTTATCCTATTGTTTTAGCCCCATTCAATGCAATTTCTGTAGAAGTTAATACACCTGATGCAGGTGGTGCAGGAATTGGATCTATGGTTAACTTTATTATCAATGGCGATACTGATTCACCTGGTTAAACGGGGGATTTAGTAATGGGAATTAAGGCAAATCGTCAAGAACAAACATATTGGGATTGGAGTGCTCAGACTGGTAAGCAATCTCAACCAGGTGGTAGTAGTAGTGCCAATGAGGCCTCAGGAGGAACTAAAAGCACATCTGGCGATTATACTATTCATACTTTTAATGCCTCAGGTGCTTTTACAGTAAGTACTGGGTCATTTGATCTTGAATATGTAATTGTCGCTGCTGGTGGTGGCGGAGGAAGTCAAGGTGGTGGCGGTGGTGCAGGAGGTTATGTTTCTACTGTAAGTGGTGAAAATTCAGGTGGTGGTAATAGTGCTGGATCTGCAATGCCAATAACTCCTGGAACTTATCCAGTTACCATTGGTGCTGGAGGGGGACAATCCGCTAGAGGAGGAAATTCTGTATTCGCAGGATCATCTACAATAACTGCTCTTGGAGGAGGTGCTGGTCACGGTGCTCACACTACTACCAATGATGATGGTGGATCTGGTGGTGGTGCATCATACTATCCAGAGGGTGATCCTTACGGACCTGCGACAAATTATCCAGGACCTAATGCTCAAGGTTACCCAGGAGGTTCATCATCTAATAGTGGACCTGCATATCCTGGTGGTGGCGGTGGTGGAGCTGCTGGTGCTGGTGCACAAGGAGCACCTCCAGGAAATAATCCTGGTGGAGCTGGCGGAGCTGGTGTACCATCAAGTATTACAGGATCTGCTGTTACTCGTGCTGGTGGAGGTGGTGGTAGTCAAAGTTATTCAAATAATAATGGTGGACCTGGTGGTTCTGGTGGTGGAGGGAATGGTGGTGATTCAGGCAATAGACCTGGACTGGGTGGAACTATTAATACAGGCGGTGGAGCTGGTGGAGCATCATATCCTGGAGGATCAGTACAATCTGGTGGTTCAGGTGTGATAATTATTAGATATTTAACATTAGGATAGGTAATTAAGTATGGCACATTTTGCGAAATTGGATGATAACAATATAGTTGAAACTGTTATTGTTGTTGCTGACTCTGATGCAGGAGGTGGAAATTTAGATACCGAATCTGTGGGAATTGAATTTTGTCAGAATCATTGGAAAGAAAGTTTTGGTTTTGTTAATACTAATTGGAAGCAAACGTCTTATAACAATAATTTTAGAGGTAATTATGCTGGTATTGGGTGTACATATATGACTGGTGTAAGGACATTAGGTGTAGCATCTACGGATATTTTTATTGAGCAGCCTATTGCTTCTTCTTGGACCATAGGAATAAATACTGCAACATGGTATCCACCGGATAATCCAGGTCCTGCTCCTATATTAACAGAAGGACAATTAGGATCTGGTAAGCAATATGTATGGAATGAGAGTAATTATCAAGCAGATCCATCAACAGCATGGGTTCTTACTGCTCCACCTTCATAAATATCTAAAAAATTAGTTATAAGATGGGTATTAAAAGTAATGATCCCAAATCCCAATTTTTTGATAGGTTTTCTCAGTCAGAACCGGGATATAGGAAGTCGCCGAAATCTATACAAGGATCTGGTGGAACTAGACTAGAGCCTGGTAACGGATATATCTATCACGTATATACTAAAGATACTCCAGCTCCTACAAGGAATTTTTCTGCTCCTAAAAGTGGTACTATATCAATGCTTGTAATTGGTGGTGGTGGTTCTGGGGATTCTTCTGGTGGTGGTGGAGGTGCTGGTGGAGTTGCATATGATCCTACTTTTCCATATACAGGTCAATCATGGGAAGTACAAGCTGGAACAGGTGGAGTATGGGATGGAAGTCCTAGTTGTTCTGGTGGATCTGGTGGAGAACCTGGTCAAAACAGTTGGATTAGAAATCCTGGACCTAATTTAGGATTTATAGGATTTGCTGGAGGTGGTGGTGCTTATTGTAATAATACTCCTTATGCTCCTGGTATGTCTGGTCCGCATCAGACCGCTGGGGCAGGTGGATCTGGTGGTGGTAGAGGTCGTGACTGCCCTGCTTTCTCTCATCCGAATGCAGCACAAACTAGAGAACCTGCCCCAGCGACTATCTATCAGGGAAGTCCAAGTGCTTCTAGGCATGGAAATAGTGGTGGTGATGCTATGTCACCTGGTGGTGGAGGTGGTGGAGCTGGTAGTGCAGGCGCAGGAGATCCAGGAGCACATGCGGGACCCGGAGGAAATGGACATCCATTCCCAGAGTTTCCTGGTCCTATTATTGAACCAGCATTAGCTGAGATGGGTATTCCATCATCACAAAGAACAGCATTTATAAATGCTGTAGGAGCTGCGGGTACTTATGCTGGTGGTGGTGCTGGTGGTGGATATGCCCCAACTTCTCCTGCTAGAACTTGGACAGGTGGAACAGGTGGTGGAGGCGATGCTGCACCATGGCCAGCACCTACCAATCCAGAAACGCGAGTAGGTGTTCCTGGTGTAAATTTCACTGGTTCTGGTGGTGGTAGTGGAAATTATCCTAATGCAGGTGGTGGTTCTGGTGGGCATGGAATTTGTATTATTAGGTACGAGGCATAGAAAAAATGGGACTTAGATCTAATTACCCTAAGAATAGATACGAAGATAATTTTGGATCATCAGGAACAGGTGCTACCCAAAGTGGTCAGATTGAGGCAACAGGAGGTACTCTTACAGTAGCAGGTGAATATACCATTCATACGTTTGATTATCCTGGATCTTATCCAAATCTGTCATGGTTTTCTGTTGCAGCCGCACCAGATAATGCAACTTGTGATGTTTTAGTTGTTGGTGGTGGCGGTGGTGGTGGTCATCATAGAGGTGCTGGAGGAGGTGGAGGTGGTGTTAACTCTAATATGCCCGGTTTTCCAGGACCTAGAGCTGGTAATGTTATACCTATTGGAGTGGGAGATTATCCAATAATTATTGGTAAGGGTGGTGATGCCCCAACAGGATCTGGTGTTAATGGTAACGAATCAATTTTTAATGATGGTGGAGTAAATAGCGGTACTTCCTATCCTGGTATTGGTGGTGGAGGAGGAGCAGGTCACCCTAGTAATGATGGTGGACACTGGAATGGCAATCCTGGTGGATCAGGAGGTGGAGGGAGAGATAATACAAATAGTCCAGGAACAGGAAGCGGTGGTCAATCAGATGCTTCCAACGGGCAAGTAGGTTATGATGGTGGTGATGCTAGTGCTGCTTACGGTGGCGGTGGTGGAGGAGGTGCAGGTAGTGTAGGTGAAACTATTCCAGGTCCTCAAACAGGTGGTAATGGTGTAGAGGTAAGTATTACTGGTTCTCCTGTTTATTATGGCGCTGGTGGAGGAGGTGGAAACCATGATGGAACTTCCCGTGCTGGTGGTACTGGTGGTGGAGGAGCATCTGGAACTCCTACTAGTGCTGGCACTGCAGGAACTAATGGTCGTGGCGCCGGTGGTGGAGGCGGTGGTGAGTATACAGTTGGTGGTGTTGGTGGGCATGGCACTATTATTATTCGTTATCGTACAAAATAAATATAAATAACTAAAAAAGTAATAAAATGTCCCAGATACAAGTTGATACCATTTATGATAGAGATGGCACAGGCGCTCCAAATTTTCCTAACGGTGTAACTGTTACTGGTGTCACTACTGCTACGAGTTTTGCTGGTTCTGGTGATAATTTAACTTTTACATCTATAAGTGCTTCTACAGGAACTTTTAGTGGCAATGTTTCTGTTGGGGGAACATTAACTTATGAAGATGTAACTAGTGTTGATTCTGTTGGTTTGGTTACTGCTAGATTGGGTTTAGATGTTACTGCTGGTGGTATAGATGTTACTGCTGGTGGTATTAATGTTGCCGCTGGTATTTGTACTTTTCCAGCCAATTCTACTATTGGTGGAGGTGTTCCTGCTACTACAGGAAAGGCAATTGCCATGGCAATGGTATTTGGATAAATAAAACTACGGAGATTTTTTAAGACATGGCAGCCCCGAATATTGTAAATGTAACTACCATTACAGGTATTACTACATGGAAAGCAAATGTAGGAAATGCGGCCGCAATTCATACATTAGTTTCTAATGCTTCTTCATCTAATAAAGTTATTAAAATTAATAATATCACTGCAACAGGTATTGGAGAGACATGTGAGATTACTACTAAAATATTTGATCAAGCAGCAGGAGTGGGGAGTTCGGTTTCTATAGGAACAACCTTATCAGTTCCTGTCTATTCTTCTCTTGTAGTTGTATCAAAAGAGAATTCATTCTATCTTGCTGAGAATCAATCTGTCGGAGTTTTTAAAACAAATCAGAATGGTCAATTGGATGTGACCTGCTCTTATGAAGAAATTAGTTAATAGGAGGTAGGAATTATGTCCGGGGACTTTCTAGGTAAGAGGATTGGTATATCCCAGTTAAGTGGTAATGGTAACCCACTTGGTGTTGCTGGACAAGTTGGTGGTGGTGTATTAAATGCATGGTCTCATCAATATTTTAAGAGACGGGGTAAAATATCACAGGCAAAGATACCTTTTAATGCAACTGGAGGAACTACATATACTCCTGGTGATGGGTATAAGTATCATGTATTTGCTGGTACAGGTACATTAGTTTGTTCAGGTTCACTTCAAACTGGAGTGGAAGTTTTAGTAGTTGCTGGTGGCGGTGGCGGTGGAAAGATAATGGGTGGTGGTGGAGGTGCCGGTGGCATACTTCATACCACGACTATGACTTTAGAGAATAAAACATATACTGTAGCTGTTGGTGGAGGAGGTAATGGTGGATCCAGTCCTCACCAGGGATCACCTGGTAGTGATAGTGGATTTTATTTACCTACTACTCCTTCTCCATTGCGTGCTATTGCTAAAGGTGGCGGCGGAGGTGGTTCATATAGTTATCAGTGTGGAACTTGTGTTGGTCAAGATGGTGGTAGTGGTGGTGGAATGGGTGGAAACTATCCAACTACTCCTAACAACAATAGTTCTGGGACTAATAATCCTACAGGACCTTTTGCAGATCCTGGGTGGCAAAGCTATGGTCATGGCGGAGGATCTGGATCAGGACAACCTTATGGTGCATCAGGTGGAGGTGGTGCTGCAGGAGGGGGAACACCTGCTGCGGGTGGACCAACAGCATCAGGACCTGGTGGAAATGGACAGGCATTCCCTGCTTTCCCTGGTCCTAATTTAGGGTTGCCTAGTGTTCCTGGTCATACTTATGGAGGAGGTGGACAAGGAAGTGGATATCCTAATGGATCATCTTCAGCGACTTATGCACCTGGCGGTGGTGGAGGTCGTGGTGCGCCTGCGACTCCTCAGAACGGTAGTCCATATACTGGTGGTGGCGGTGGTGGAGGATATTATAATCAGGAAGATGCTGGAACTGGCGGACCAGGTGTAGTTATTTTACGCTATTTGGTTTAACTAAATAACTAAAAAGTAATACTGTAATGGCATTAGGAAGACCGATATCATTAACCCCTAACGTAGCGAGTAAGACTCTTAATGTCATTGCTACTGCGGGACAGACTGAATTTACTCCAGCTGGTGGTTATAGAGTTAATCAAATTGGAGTATATCGTAACGGTATTCGTCTTGCAGAAGGAAGAGATTTTACTGCTACAGATGGAGTAATTGTAACTTTACTTTCTGCTGCAACAGTTGATGATCTTATTGAATTTGAGATATTTGATTCATTTAATATTGCAGATGCCGTAGGTAAGAACGGTGATCAAACCATGAGCGGTAAGTTAACCGCTGGTGGTGGATTTAATATTGGTATTACTTCTGCTGGAACATTAATTAATTCTGGTGGTGCTGGTATATCCTCAATGAATTTTGTGGGTACTGGTAATACTTTTGAATATAATTCAGCTACAAATACTATTGATATTAGTATTTCTGGTGGCGGAGGCGGTGGTGGAATAGGAACCGCTATTAATTATGACGATGCTACAGCATCTCCATTTACTTACATTGATAAGTATGGGTTTGTAACTGCTGACCTTGATTTGGGAGCAGACAATGCAGGTGTAAGTACTTCTTATGTGGTATCTGTTGTACCTGATATAACTGTAGTATCTGGTGTTGCGGTAACGGTGGGTACTGGTAAGACCATGGTTATCGATGCCCTTAAGATTGGAGATCTCTGATGTCATCCCTAAGAGTTACTAGTTTAAAAGGAAGTATATTAGGAACTCCACCGGATTTTCCTGATGGAGTAACTGTAACTGGTGTTGCAACTGCCAGTGGTGGTTTTAGTGGTGATATAGTATCTACTGCTGCTACTATTACGACTCTTAATTTAACTAACCAAACTGTTTCTAACGAGTTAACTGTTGCTAAGGTTTCCTGTGGTGGATCTGTAACTGCTGATAGTGGATTGTATGGTGATGGTTCTGGTTTAACTGGTATTGCTACAATTGGGACCGCTGGATATCTTCAGTCACTTGCAGTTAGTGGTAATGTAGATGTAACGGGTAATATAAGTGTTGGTGGAACATTAACTTATGAAGATGTAACGAATGTAGATTCTGTTGGTGTGGTGACTGCTAGACAGGGAATTAAAGTTCTTGCTGGTGGTATTAATGCAGTTGGTGTTATCACTGCTTCAAGTTATGAGGGAAGACATTCGCAAGTTCCTAAGAATGCACAAACAAGTTCTTATACGTTAGTCAAAACTGATGCTGGAAAATGTGTTAGTACTAATTCAGGTGTAACAGTACCGGATGCAGTGTTTGCAGCTGGTGATTGTGTCACTATTTGGAATGATAGTTCTTCTGCTATAACAATTACACAGGGTACAGGATTCCAATTGCGTAAGGCAGGAGAAACTTCAACTGGTAACGTTAGTCTTAAAAACTTTGGATTAGCAACTCTCTGGTGGAACACTGGTGGAACTGCTGTTATTTCTGGTAATTTAGCATAGGATTAGTATAGGATTTAATTATGGCAATGCAGCAAATGTTACTGGGTTCTGCTAGTGGTCCTTCCACTGCAGATAGTGGTAAGCATAAGTCAGAAGGAGCATTTAATTTTTGGGATTGGAGTGTTGGACATTTAGATTATGGAACTGATAGTGGTAATAATCTTCCTTTCACTGTGAATACTGGTGAAGTAGATATTAATGATACTACCCACGGAAGTGGACCTCCTGGGTGGGGTAGTCATGGAGTTGGAAGATATCAAACTAAAGCGTCTAGTGCAGGTGATATCTATAGAACAGCAGCAGGAAAGATTCCTGAATTTGATTGGGGCGGTGCTTGGACTTTTGAGTGTTGTTTTTACTTTTCCTCTTGTAGGTCTCAGATGCCGTATGCCATTAATGCTAACACTGGTTCTCATCAGGTCTATGGTATGGTTCACTATTTCAACTCAGGTTGTAATGTGATCATGGATACTATTGGAGATGATTTTGCTGTACGATTGGGAGAACAAAACTTTGGTACTGGTATGATACCTAATAATGGTAGATGGACCACTTTTAGGTTTATTTGGACTGGAACTGGATGGAAGAATGAAACATGGCAAGATAATGGGGGTGGATCATGGGAACAGAAGGGTTCTACGGAATCAACAACTGCTACTTCAGGTGATCAATGTGGTCCTAGTGCTGGTGTAGGAAGTATTTGGTTAAATTCATTTGGTGTTCATGGTGCTGGTACTTATGGTCATAATGATGTAGATTTTGCTTATATGGCATTTTATAAAGAAGATAAAACAGGAGTGGCACCTAATATAGAAGAGTCTTAGGTACACATCCATTCTTCCATAAATAAATACTAGAAAAACCATAAGAGTGAATAATGTCTAGAGTAAGAGCAGACAGGTTAACGAATAAAGCAGGGACTGGTGCTCCTACGTTACCTAATGGTGTAGTAGTTACTGGTGTTTGTACTGCTACATCCTTTAGCGGTGCCGCTACTGGGTTAACTGGTAATTTTGCTGGTAATGCTGGTGGACTGCAAGGGACTCCAGATGTTACAGTTGGAGCATTAAATGCTACAAGTGCAGTTATATCCGCAGATGGGCAAGTAGGCGGTGCATTAACTGTTACTGGGAACTTTACAGTTGAGGGTACGCAAACTATTATTAATACTTCCTCATTAGAAGTAGAAGATAAGACTGTAGGTATTGGATCAACATCTTCACCATCTGATACGACTGCTGATGGTGCAGGTATTCAAATTTATGGTACAACAGATAAGACTTTATTGTGGCAGAAAGGGAGTGGATGCTTTGAGCGTTCAGTCCCCGATAGAATGAAGGGAGTATTTGAAACAGTTGCCGCAGCAACAACTTACATAGATGGAGCAGCAGCAACCGGTCCATTAGTTGTTGAACTGGATCTTTCTGCAGCAACGACTTACACTTATACAGTTCCAGCAGTATCTGCTAGTGGTAATGGTTCTAATATTGGTATTGTTTCGTTTAAGAACATGCCAGCAGATGCACAGAATGGTGTAACTGTAACTCTTATTACTACACAGGCAGGAGCACATGGAGGTGCTGTTGGTTATGGTAATACTTTGGCATTAAATGGTATTGGTGCTACTTGTACTGTTATTCCAGTCGCAAATGGAAGTCCAATAGCAGGTATTTCAACAAGAGGTAATGTTGGTAGTGCAACCACTGTCACATTAACCCCGACTATTAATAATTCAGACTTTATTTCCTTCTTTGTTCATTACACAGGTGGTACTAACACAGATCTGAATAGTTACAAAGTATATGTAACTAAGAATGGAGCATATGCTCAGAACACAGTTGGTATTTAATTTAGGAGGAAACTGAAATGCCTATTCTCACAGGAAATGAGTTTGGTTTTGGCAAAGCACCTGTAGATGAGGGTGGAGCTGGTAATGCTCCTAATGTAGAGATTGAAATGTGGGGTGGTGGTGGTGCTACCGGTCAATGGGCAGGTGGTCATAGTGGAAAATGTGGTGGCGGTGGTGGATATAGTTATTGGAAAGGATATGTAGAACCAGGTACTACTCTAATTATTAGAGTAGGTGGTGGTGGATATCGTGGATATGTTAATGGAAGTGGAAGACAGGGTGGATATCCTAATGGTGGAGAAGGTCAGAATGGTGCTGGTAATGGTGCTGGTGGTGGTGGTGGTGGAATTAGTTCTGTT
>VTLG01002172.1_pt1 | contig 72397 bp, 80 predicted proteins | sample 4694571 | NCBI WGS metagenome assembly VTLG01 (sample SAMN12604809, study PRJNA352737) | marine metagenome | biome: ENVO:00000447; feature: ENVO:00000209|ENVO:00000569|ENVO:01000036; material: ENVO:00002151; isolation source: viral sequences binned using virsorter ...
TGGGATAATTATTTAGATTATCTATTTCCTCAAACCGAAAGAGGTGGTGATGATATTGATGATTATGCCATAGAAGATGAATTTGATAGATTATAAACATAATGAAAGAAAAAATTTGTATAGCAATTTGTAAAATTACATTCAACAAAGTATGTCTTGGTTGGTGTGATACCAAATGCTGTAAATAACATATAGACTGATTCATAGCCAGTCGATTTATTAAAAAATTATAGGAGCTGTGGCCCAAATATTTGGAGCCACAGCTTTTTTTTCGTATATTAACGTGTTAAAAATAAATTAATTTGAGAAGAGAAGAAACAGTAATTATAGGAGCAGGTGTAGCAGGTATTAATGCTGCTACTAAATTAGTTGATAATAACTATAGTGGTAAAATAACTATCATTGATATGGGTAAAGATCCATATAAAAGACCTTATGAAGAGGTAATGACTGGTTATTTAGGAGCAGGTGGTTGGTCTGATGGTAAATTAACATATTCAACCCAAATTGGAGGTCAATTATCTAAATATGTAGGTGAAGAAAAAGCTATGGAACTTATGAAACAAGTAGTAGATAATTTTAGTAGATTCCACCCACACCCAGAACAAATAGTTTTATCAAACCCTGATAAAGAACCAGATTTTATTAAACCATATTTTGGTTTAAGATTATTTCCATGTTGGCACATTGGTACTGATTATTTACATGAAATTGGTAAGAGTTGGTATGATTATTTAGTAGAAAAAGGAGTTGAATTTCACTGGCAAACTAAAGTTTATGATATAGATTTTGAAGTAAAACAAGTAGTAATTAATGATCCTATTAATGATAAATCTAACCATGCAACTGATAAAAATAATATTTTTTATGATCAACTTATATTTGGTGTAGGTAAATCAGGTATTGATTTTACTTCAGAAATAATGAAAAAATATAATTTACCAACAGAAGAAAAACCAGCTCAAGTAGGTGTTAGATTTGAAGCACCACAAAAACACTTTCAAAAATTAATTGATATTGCTTATGATTTTAAGTTGTATAGAAAGATGGATAATGTTAGTTTAAGATCATTCTGTACAAATAATAATGCTGCATATGTAGCAGTAGAAGAAACATATGGTGATCACAGTTATAATGGTCATGCTAAAAAAGATGAGTCATTTAGAAATGATATGACAAACTTTGGTATATTAATGGAAATTAGAGGTATAGATAAACCGTTTAAATGGGCTAGAGAATTAGTAGGTAAAGTCCAAGAAAACAGCACAGGTTTATTTTATAGTCCAAGTAGAGAACCCTCAATTACATCAGAAGGAGTAGATGTATCAGCTACAAAAATAGAAAATTTAAATGTAGTTAAAGATGCATTTCAAGGATATTTTAAATATATTGATGATTTTATCAATGATATGAAATTAGTATTTCCTACGTTAAAAGACGATTGGGGAATCTATGTACCTGAGGTTAAATACCTAGCTCCTGAACCATTAGTTAATTATTCTGATTTATCATTAACTAAATACCCTACTGTGCACTTTGTTGGTGATGCGTTGTCAGCAAGGGGTATTTCCGTATCAGGGGCTCATGGTACACTTGTTGCTGAAAAAATTTTGGAGAATGAAACTAAATTACGTATATTGTAGATATGGAAAATAAATACACTGAATGGCCTAGTAGTCAAAGATTAAAAAAAGCAGATGGAACTATTGCTTATATTTGGGATAATAAATTACATAATTGGGATGGGCCGGCTTTAATACCTGAAGGAAATGAAAAAAAAGCAGAATATTATATTTACGGTATTAAATATAGTAAGGAAGAACATAAAGAAAGAATTAGACAAAAAACAGGATTACCATGGTACAAAAAACCTGCACCAAAAGGTATGACTCATAGAAATTAATATGAAAATAGGATTATGTGGTACAATGAGTGTAGGTAAAACTACATTAGTTAAAGCTTTAAAAAAAGTACCTGAATTTAAAGATTATAATTTTGCTACAGAACGTAGTAAATATTTAAATGGTTTAGGTATTCCATTAAATACGGATTCAACATTAAAAGGACAAACAGTATTTTTAGCTGAAAGATGTGCTGAATTAATGAATAATGAAATTATAACTGATAGAACGATTATTGATGTAATGGCATTTACTCAAAATGCAAAATCAATACCCTATCAAGATAAAGATAAATTTATTGAATATGCAAAAGAATTTATTAGAGAATATGATTATATTTTTTATATTTCTCCTAATGGCTTGCCTATTGAAGATAATGGAGTACGTGAGACAGATGAACATTATAGAGACGTTATAGATTTTACTATAATAAGTTATATAAAAAAATATGCTTATATGATGAAAAATATTGAAACTATAAAAGGCACAACTAAAGAACGAGTTGAACAAATATTAAATGTTATTAATTCTTGATATATTTATAATAAAATTTAAATTAAAATGAAAAAATCTGAATTAAAATCATTTATTAAAGAAGAAATTATATCATTACTTACAGAAGCATCAGAAGAAGAACTTAAAAATGCTCAAGAGTTTAATAAAGAACTTGAAAAAACTATAGATTTAAAAAAAGAAGCGGGTATAGAAGAAGTTGAAGTAGCAGCAGCAGCTGATGATGATGATGATGAAGATAAAAAAGCAATAGCAGCAGCTAAAAAAGCAAGAGGTAAGTTTAAGCAATATGATTTGGCAGTTAAGGCTTTTAAAGATATAGAGGCAGAAATGATGGCTTTAGGTAAGGAATATGGTAAAACTGAGGATGGAAAAAGAAAAGAAGAAATTAAAAATATCCTTAGAAAAAAAACACCAATTAAAAAGGAAGCAGAAGCCTTAGTTAAAAGATTAGAAAAAGATGTTGTCTAAAGAAAGAATTATTGCTTATAGTATTATAATTATTTTATCATTAACTCTTATTTATTTCCTATTTTTAGAAAATGAAAAGTATGTTGAAGATTATAATCTTAAAATTGAAGCACTAGAAGCAAAGGTTGATTCCTTACATAATATTAATGATGGTTTAGAATATAAAATAGATACTTTAAACCAACAAATTGTAACATTAGATAAAGAAATAGACAAACAAGATAAGAGAATTGTCACATTAAAGTATAAAGTAAATGAGAAAATTAATTCCGTTGATAATTTTAATGATGATGAGCTTGAAAGGTTTTTCACAGAACGATATAGATACGTCGATTCAATTAAAAAAACCAATAGCTCGTCTGGTAATTAAAGATTTATTAACTGGGGATGGAGCTTTAGAAGAATTATCTTTAGTTAATAATAAAATTAATTTATTAGAAGTAAAATTAAACTTAAAGGATAGTATTATTCAAAATTTAGATGAAAGTGTTTTAAATTTTAGAAATATTTTAGATACTAAAAGTAATCAATTAGAAATATCACGAAACCTGTCTGAAAAACTTCAAGCAGATCTAAAAAAACAAAAAGCAAAAACAAGATTATTCCAATATGGAACTGGAGCTGCAATATTAGGCGGAATAATTTTATTAGTAGCAAACTAGTATGTCGGATTTAAAAAAAGTAATAAGACAGGAATACCTTAAATGTGCTAAAGACCCAGTACATTTTATGCGTAAATACTGTTTTATTCAACACCCACAAAGAGGAAGAATTCAATTTAATTTATATCCTTTTCAAGAAAAAGTATTAACATTATTTAGAGATAACCCTTATTCTATTGTTTTAAAATCCAGACAGTTAGGTTTATCAACATTATCAGCAGGTTATTCTTTATGGATGATGTTATTTGCTAAGGATAAAAACATACTTTGTATTGCAACAAAACAGGAAACGGCTAAAAATATGGTTACAAAGGTTAAATTTATGTACGATAATTTACCTTCATGGTTGAAAGTTGATGCCGCTGAAAATAATAAATTAAATTTAAGATTAATTAATGGTTCACAAATTAAAGCAACATCAGCAAGTAGTGATGCTGGTAGATCAGAAGCAGTATCTCTTCTAATAATTGATGAGGCAGCATTTATCGATAACATAGCAGAAATTTGGGCATCAGCACAACAAACATTAGCAACCGGAGGTGGTTGTATTGCTTTATCAACACCTTATGGTACAGGTAATTGGTTTCACCAAACTTGGACTAGAGCTGAAGCAGCAGAAAATGATTTTTTACCTATAAAATTACCTTGGTATGTTCATCCTGAACGAAATGAAGCCTGGAGAAAAAAACAGGATGAATTATTAGGAGACCCTAGAATGGCGGCTCAAGAGTGTGATTGTGATTTTAGTACTTCTGGTGATATAGTATTTTATCCTGAGTATTTAGAGTATTTTGAAAAAACTTATATTAAAGATCCTTTAGAAAGAAGAGGAACAGACCAAAATTTATGGGTTTGGGAATCACCTGATTATACTAGAGATTATATAGTAGTAGCTGATGTTTCTAGAGGTGATGGTAAAGATTATTCGGCATTTCATGTAATAGATGTAGCTAATAATGTACAAGTAGCTGAATATAAAGGACAATTAGGTACAAAAGAATACGGGCATTTATTGGTAGGAATAGCTACAGAATATAATGAAGCAATGTTAGTAATAGAAAATGCTAATATAGGATGGGCAACTATACAAGTTGCGATTGATAGAAATTATCCTAATTTATACTACTCTCCAAAATCAGATCAACCTAATGTAAATTCTTATTTTGATAAGTATCAAGATAATTCAAGAATGGTTCCTGGTTTTACAATGTCATCTAGAACAAGACCAATGGTAATTGGAAAATTCCAAGAATACTTAAGTGATAAAGGAGTAACATTTCAATCTAAAAGATTAATAGAAGAAATGAAAACCTTTATTTGGAGAAATGGTAGACCAGAAGCCCAATCAGGTTATAATGATGATCTAGTAATGGCTTTTGGCATGGCTATGTACATTAGAGATACAGCATTAAAATTTAGACAAAGAGGATTAGATATAACAAAACAATCTTTAACTAATATGAAAGTTAATAGAACCCCATACCAGGGTAGTTATTTTTCTAAAGGTGAAGACAATCCTTACCATATAAAAACAAAAAAAGGAAAAGAAGACATTAGTTGGCTTCTGTGATAATATTTATAACAATAACTATATACCAATATGGCTGATAAAAGCATATTTTCAAGATTAAGAAGATTATTTTCAACTGATGTTATTATAAGAAACGTTGGAGGAAATCAAATAAAAACAATAGATAGTAGTACCATCCAACAAATGGGTGATATTAGTACTAATTCATTAGTAGATAGATATAATAGAATTTATACTACAACACCTACATCATTATTAGGTAGACAATTTAGTTTTAACTATCAATGGTTAAGACCACAATTATACTCAGAATATGATGTTATGGATTCAGATGCGATATGTGCTTCAGCATTAGATATTGTATCTGATGAATCTACATTAAAAAATGATATGGGAGAAGTACTTCAAATTAGAAGTTCAAATGAAGACATACAAAAAATATTATATAATTTATTTTATGATGTTTTAAATATTGAATTTAATTTATGGGCTTGGATTAGACAAATGTGTAAATATGGTGATTTCTTCCTAAAATTAGAAATAGCAGAAAAATATGGAGTTTATAATGTAATACCTTATACAGCTTTCCATATTGAAAGACAAGAAGGATTTAACGAAGAAAACCCATCAGATATAAGATTTAAATTTAGTCCTGATGGTATTCTTAGTGATAGTACAGGAATGTATGGTACAGGATATGGAATAGGAGGAGCTGATGATAATGGTATTTTCTTTGATAATTATGAAATGGCTCATTTTAGATTAATATCTGATGTAAACTATTTACCTTATGGAAGAAGTTATTTAGAACCAGCTAGAAAATTATTTAAACAATATACATTGATGGAAGACGCAATGTTAATTCATAGAATTGCACGTGCGCCGGAAAAAAGAGTATTTTATATGAATGTTGGAGCTATACCTCCAAATGAAATAGAAGCATTTATGCAAAAAACTATTTCACAAATGAAGCGTACTCCTTATTTAGATGAAGATACAGGTGAATATAATTTAAAATATAACATGCAAAACATGTTAGAAGATTTTTACATCCCAGTAAGAGGTAATGATACTACAACTAGAATAGATACTACAAAGGGATTAGATTATGATGGTATTCAAGATGTAGAATATTTAAGAAATAAATTATTTGCAGCACTTAAAATTCCTAAAGCATTTTTAGGGTATGACGAAAATATAGAAGGTAAGGCAACATTAGCTGCTGAAGATATTAGATTTGCTCGTACTATTGATAGAATCCAAAAAATAATACTGTCAGAATTAAATAAAATTGCATTAGTACATTTATATACCCAAGGTTATACTGATGAAAAGTTAACAAACTTTACTTTAGATATGACTACCCCATCAATTATATATGAACAAGAAAAGATGGAATTATTAAAATCTAAAGCTGAACTATCGGGACAATTATTAGAACAAAAATTAGTCCCTTCAGATTGGATTTATGATAATTTATATCATTTTAGTGATGGTGAAGTTGAAGAATATAGAGATTTAGTTAGAGAAGATTCTAAACGCCAATTTAGAAACGCTCAAATAGAAGCAGAAGGTAATGACCCAGTTGAAACGGGTAAATCTTACGGTACACCACATGATTTAGCTTCATTATATGGTAAAGGAAGAATGTATACTAACCCAGGAGGAGTACCTAAACCAGAAGAATATGCTAAAGATGACCCAGCATTAGGTCGTCCTAAAAAACAACAAGTAAAAAGAAATACTCAAGATGATAATTTTGGAAAAGATAGGTTAGGTGTTAAAAGAATGAAGGACACAGATAAAAATGATGGTGATAGTTTAAGACCTACTTTAGAAGGTGCAAAAATGGCTTATTTAAAAAATAAGGATATATTTAAATCTTTAAATAAGAAAAAATTAATATTTGAAGAAGATAAAGATGATTCTAAATTATTAGATGATTCACAATTGAAAGAGTAAAAAAGGTCTAATATTTATAAATAAATATATTTTTTAATGAAAATAAAACACTCAAAGTACAAAAATCCTGGTATTCTTTTCGAACTGTTAGTAAGACAAATAACAGCAGATACTTTAAAAGGAGATGATTCCCCGGCAATAGATATACTAAAGAAATTTTTTGTTAAAACAGAATTAGGTCGTGAATATAAGTTATATGAAACTATATTAAAGTCTAAAGTTTTAAACGAAAGTAGAGCTAATGTGTTTATTACAACTGCTTTAGATGCGTCTAAAAAATTAAACAAGGGACAATTAAGAAACCAAAAGTATCAATTAATTAGAGAAATAAAAGATAACTATAAAGTTGAAGAATTTTTCTCTTCCAAGATTAAAAATTATAAAGAGTTAGCTGCTTTATATACTTTAATTGAAGGGTATAATAGTAAAGATATAAGCGATACTCAACAATTAGTTGATAATAAAGTAACTTTATTAGAATTTTTAACTAAACAAGAAGTATCTGAAGAAAAAAAACAAACATTAATTGAAGAATTTTCTAATTATGATAAAGATACTAGAATATTAACTTATAAAGTTTTATTAGAAAGATTTAATGATAAGTATCAACATTTATCTAAGGAACAAAAACAAGTCCTTAAAGAGTTTATAAACTCAGTTGATTCTGCTCCAAGATTAAGAAATTTTTATAATTCAAAAGTTAATGAATTAAAAGATTCTTTAATTAAAGAAAATAAAAATATAAAAGATAAAGCAACTGCTATAAAAATTAAAGAAGTTTCTAAATATTTAACTGAATTAGATAAATCTTCAAAAGTTGGTGATGATAATTTAGTTGATTTGTTACGTTATTATGAACTAGTAAAAGAAATAAAAGTAGCAAATGGCATACAGATATAAACTTTCTGAATTAGCTAAAAAAGCTTCAGCGGATGAAGCGGAAAAAGAATTAGGTATCCCAAAATCTAGATTTGAGGTAGGACAAGTTACCTATAGCGATGATGGTACTTCTAAATCGGAAATTACAGATATAGATCCCGAAACTGGTGCTGTAAAATGGGAAATTACTCAATTACCTGGATTTGATTTATTATATGATGAAATAGATGATTTAGTTGATATATCAAAAAGAGTTTATATTAAAACTAAAGATGATAAAAAATTTAGAGAATTTTATGATGAAATTCGTAAATTAAGAAATAGTATAAGAACCCATCTTAGAAATGAATACCCGGATCAATATAAAAGAATTACTAGAATTGGAGAAATGTATAGTAAGGGTATTTTAGATTTAGATAAAGAAGAAAAAGTAAAAGAAGGTACTTGTGGGTATGGTGAAGATGGAGTAGTAGGAGATAAACCAGCGGGTCCAGATTTAATGAAAGAATTTGTAGGTGGACAATTAGAAAAGAGAAGTGATGTATTATTTAACCAATTAGTACCATCAAGTGGAGCAGCAGAAACAGTAGAGGGGGAATTAATAAGAGCTATTAATAGATTAATTTATAGATTTTATAATGATGGTGATTATTTTTATAAAGGATATGGAGCTGAAACAGCAGGTCCAGCTCATTCATTTTTAGTTAACTCAGACCAAATTCCTTTTGATTTACAATCTACTTTAACAAGTACATTTAATAAAGCAATGGGTGCTGATGAGGATGGATATGAAAGATTAATTAAATTTGCTTTAGAAAAAATATTAGATCACGTTGAAGCTACTCCTATAGATGAATATACTCCATTAAAAAAAGAAATGTTTGATTTTGAATCTGAATTTGAAGATGAAGAAGATGATTATGATGACTACTATGATGAGTATGAAGAGGATGAAGAATATTATGAAGATGGTATAGAAGAAGTATCAATGACAGGAGGTGGAGCAGCTAGTCAAGCAACATTTACACCTGGAATAGGTGGTCAATATGCAACACCTTATGCATTTAGATTAAAAGGACAAAAACCAAATGATAAAGCTTATAAAGAATTAGGATACAAACCAGTTAATGAAAAAGAATTAACTAAATCCGAAAAAAATAAACTTAAAAAAGTATCCTCACAACTTAAAAAATCAGTTAAGGCACATGATAAACAGGCTAAAACAATTGATAAGGCAATAAGAAATGAAGCATATGGAGATGGTGCAGATTTAGGCCCTGGACCAAAGGCAAGTGAAGATGGGGTAAATGATAACTATTATGTAAAAGCTTTTAAGTATAAGTTAGTACCTAAAAAAATAAAAGGCTCGGGACTTGAAGTAAATAAATTATTTTAACTATTCAAAAAGAGTCAATATGTATAAATATACATTAGTAAAAGAAGTAGAAAGTAAAGTTGAAAAATTTCAGGAAAAGCGAATAAATGCTTTTGATGAAATAGAGAAACGTTTGGAAGCTATAAAAAAACCATTAAGGTTAGCTAAAATAAATACTATAAAATATTATAGAGATAATCCAAACAGCTTCTCAGTAGTTACTGGAACTGATTTAATTAATGATTATATTAGTGATATAGAAACACTATTAAAAAATAATAAAGAATAATAAACATGAAGTCATTACAAGAACAATATAACTTAATAACAGAGGGCAAAGGACATAAAGATGTATTTATGAAAGATGCAAAATCTAGATATCCAAATCTTTTAAATAATTCTCTTAATTTTGATAATACTACAAAAATTCTAAAAAATAAGGGAATAATTAACGAAAATATAGGAGGATACGTTGACCTAAAACCAATAACTAAAATTGATTCACTTTCTAAAAAAGAAAATTGGGAAAATAAATTTAAACAATTTTTAAATGAAAAAGAAAACCCACTACAGCCTTTAATCAATAATGATAAAAAAGTTAATACTAAAGAAGAAGAAGAAAAAATTAAAGCTGATTCTAAAAAAGTATCTAAATCTGTTGAAAATATAGAAAGTCATAACTATAATTATGATACTAATGTAGAAAATATTAATAATGTTAATGCTCAAGAATTATCAAATGGTGTTTACTATGAATCTAAAAGCAACCCAGAATTAGGTTTAAAAGAATTACAAGAACTAGTTGTAAAAAATCTAGTAAAAGATCCTTTACATTATGTTAAAGAAGGACAATTTGGTGTGGGCATTGGATACGAACAACCTAAAACAGAAGTAGTAAATGGAGATCACGCAGCTAGTGGATATAGTGAAAAATTAAAAGAAGGTAGTGATCAGATGGAACCTATAAAAGAATCCCTTAATAGATTAGGGGCTTTAGGTGGAGTTGTTACTACAGGAAATGCTAACTCATTAGCAGCAATGTCAGGTGAAGTAATTAGACAAATGATGGCTGAAGCAGGAGAATTTAAAGCAGATGAGGCTGGTTCACAATATCATAATTCATTATATGCAGAAAATGAAGTTAAAGAAGATGAAGGTACTAATGTATCTTATAAAGATACTGATGTTGCATTAGATGAGAAAAAAGATCATGATGGTGATGGAGATATTGATTCCGATGATTATTTAGCTGCTAGAGATAAAGCTATTAAAAGATCAATGGCTAAGAAAAAACCTAAAAAAGAAAACATTGATACTAAATTAGCAGAAATAGGTAAGGCAGCAGAAATTACAAAAATGGAAGCTCAATTAGAATTCTTACATGATCATATTGATGAAAAAATTAATAGATTAAGCTCAATTCAAGAAGATGAAAATTTAAAGGAATTAGTAGATAAAAAGAAAATGAAGGACATGCAAAAAGAAATTAAGCTTTTAGAAAAAAGAAAAGCTAAAATGGAAAAATTGTATGAAAAACATTGTGGTAAGAAATTTTCAAGAAAAGAGATGGTAGATGAAATGGATGCTGTAAGCTGGAATGAAAAAAATAACCCAACTAGAGGAGCAGCAGGAGAAAGAGATCCTAAAAAAGTAGGACAATCAACATCAGCATATGCTGTAAATAAATAAGAATGAGTAGAAAGCTTTTAATAGAAACTCACACTGTTAAAATTTCTCCTTCTCAAATAAACGAAAACATAAATAAGGAGAATGGTAATTTACTTGTAGAAGGTATATTGGCTACTGCTGAAGTAAAAAATGGTAATGGTAGATACTATTCCAAAGATTTATGGAATAGAGAATTAGACAAATACAAACAAATAGTAGAAGAAAGAAGATCATGTGGAGAATTAGACCACCCAGAATCTTCGGTTATTAATTTAAAAAACGTTTCTCACTTAGTAAGTGATTTTTGGTGGAACGGAGACAATGTAATGGGTAAAATAGAAATTTTACCTACCCCATCAGGAAATATACTTAAAGAATTAATTAAAAATGGTGTAACAGTAGGTGTATCATCTAGAGGTATGGGTTCATTAGAACCTAGAGGTAATGTTATGGAAGTTCAGGATGATTTTGAATTATTATGTTGGGATTTTGTATCTACACCTTCTAATCCAGGATCATTTATGCATGAAGTAATTAAAGAAGGTAAAGAAACTCTTATATATGATTACACTAAAGTTAACGAAGTAGTAAGAGAAATACTTTGTTCAAAAGGTTCTTGCCCAGTTTATTAATTTTCTTATATTTTTATAAATATTCATATACGTATAATCGTAATACATCATCATTTATATGATGTTAATTAATGTATAATTTCTTATTACGATTCTATAATAATCGTATTTCCCAAAAAAAATTTTGTGATTATGTCAAAAAACAGAGATTTGCTTAAAGAAGCAATTGCTGACGCTAAGTCTGTAAAAGAAGTAGCTATTGCAAATGCTAAGCTAGCACTAGAAGAAGCATTTACTCCTCATTTGAAATCTATGTTATCTGCAAAACTTGAAGAAATGGATAAAGAAGACGTTGACGAAGGATACGGTAAAAAGTATGAAGAAGACGACGTTAAAAAAGAAGCCATGGATAAAAAGTATGAAGAAGATGACAAAGACGTAAAAAAAGAAGGAATGCATGACTCTAAAGAAGACAAAGTTGACGAAGAAATCAACTTGGACGAATTACTTGCAGAATTAGATAAAGAAGAAGTTAAGGAAGACGCTCGTACTGACGCTGAACAAGAAGGCTATAAGGACGGATTCGAAGACGCTAAAGACGACATCGAAGACAAACTTAAAGACATGAAAGTATCAGAAGCAAAACACGAAGACGACAAGAAAATGGAAGAAGCGGCACACGCTGATGACAAAGAAGACGTTAAGGAAGATGCTAGAACTGATGCTGAAGAAGAAGGCTATCTTGACGGTATGAAGGACGAGAAAGAAGATATGGAAGATAGAATGGATGACGAAGACATCGATCTTGAAGACATGTCAGAAGACGACCTTAAAGGCTTTATCGAATCTGTGATTAAGGACATGGTATCAGCTGGTGAAATAGAACCAGGTGATGACTTTGTTGAGGACGAAATTGAAGTCGAAGACGTAGAAGACGTAGACGTAGATGTCGAAATTGACGAAGGAAAGCATAAAGACAATGAGGATAAAGTAGAAGAGAAAATGTCTTCACCAGTTCAAAGAAAAGGCGATGATGAAAAGAAGGACGGTAAGTTCAAAAAGGAATCAAGACCTGAAATTGAAACTGAGAAGATGAGAAAAATGGAAGAAGACCTTAAAGAAGCTTTAGATTCAATTAATGAATTGAAATCAGAAGTTAATGAGGTTAATCTATTAAACGCTAAACTACTTTATACTAATAAAATCTTTAAAGCTAAAAACTTAACTGAAAACAAGAAAGTTAAGGTATTAAAAGCATTCGATAAAGCTAAGGATGTTAAAGAAGCTAAAACTATTTTTAATACATTAAATGAAGGAATTATTGATAGTTCCCCAGTTAATAAAATAAAAGGATCAGCTTCAAGAGCAGGAAAAGTTCCTGTAACAAAACAACCAATAGTTGAATCAGATGCAATGGTAGCTAGATTTAAAAAACTAGCTGGTATAATTAAATAATTTTTAACCTTTTAAAAACACGAAAATGAGTTTAAACACTTTATTAGAAAGCGCAAACCCATACCACTCTTTACAGAGTGACGCAGCTAAATTAGCTAACAAATGGGAAAAAACAGGCTTACTAGAAGGTTTAGAGGATACAAATAGAAATAATATGTCTATGATCCTTGAAAACCAAGCTAAACAGCTTGTTGTTGAAAGTTCACAAACAGGTGGTGGTGTTGCTTCACAAGGTAACTTTACTGCAGGTATTGGTGGACAGTGGGCAGGTGTAGCTCTTCCGTTGGTAAGAAAAGTATTTGGACAAATTGCTTCTAAAGAATTTGTTTCTGTACAACCAATGAATCTACCATCTGGTCTAGTGTTCTTCTTGGATTTCCTTTATGGTACTGAAAAAACTCCGTTCACGGCGGGACAATCAGTATATGGAAATACAGGATCAGTTGATTTTGAAACTACAGTTACTGGTGGTCTTTATGGTCCAGGTAGATTTACTTACTCTATCAACAACACTGAAAGTTTAGATCTTACAGGTGCTGCACCTAGTACAGCAACTTGGAAAGATATGAACTATGATTCTAATTACTCTGCTTCATTCGGAGACTATAGAAAACACACAATTGACTTTAATGGTCAAAATGCTGATTTCGAAGGAGTATTAGGATTTAGATTTGCTTCATCTTCAGGAGGAGCAGCACAATTAACTTTTGCTGAAAACCTTCCACAATTTAACTCTGCAAGTGCAAATAGATATGTATCTTTTATTGCATTAGCAACTGATTTACCAGGTGCTGCTAACGCTGCAAGAGCAGGTGTTACTGCTTCTTTCCAGTTACAGCCAACTGATCAGTATAGAGGTGATTTCGAAGATGGCAACTTAGGTCTAAACAATAACAATAACCCTATCAGTATTCCTGAAGTTAATGTACAAATGAAGTCATTAGCTATTGTTGCTAAAACAAGAAAACTGAAAGCAGTTTGGACGCCTGAGTTCGCTCAAGACTTGAACGCTTATCATGCATTAGATGCTGAAGCTGAATTAACTTCAATCTTAAGTGAGTACATTTCATTAGAAATTGACTTAGAAATCTTAAGTATGTTAATCGAATCAGCTGCTTCATCAGAAGTATGGTCTGCTAAAAACAATGAATCACTATCTGGAGCTACAACTTCAGACTTAGGATTCTATAACTCTCAAGGACAATGGTTCCAAACTTTAGGAACTAAAATCCAAAAATTGAGTAATATCATTCACCAGAAAACTCTTAGAGGAGGTGCTAATTTCTTAGTATGTTCTCCAATTGTTAGTACTATCCTAGAATCAATTCCAGGATTTGCTGCTGATTCTGATGGTGATGCTGCTAAAGCTACATATGCCTTTGGTGTACAGAAAGTAGGAAGTTTAAATGGTAGATATAAAGTCTACAAAAACCCTTACATGACAACAAACCAAATGTTAGTAGGATTTAGAGGATCTCAATTCCTTGAGTGTGGTGCTGTATTCGCTCCATATATTCCGTTAATTATGACTCCATTAGTATATGATCCATCTACGTTCACGCCTAGAAAAGGATTACTTACAAGATATGCTAAGAAAATCGTAAGACCAGAATTCTATGGTGTGATTGATATCGCTGGATTAAATACTTTATAATAAGTAATTGATTTAAGATAACAGTCAAAAAATTAGCCCCGCATTAGCGGGGCTTTTTTTTCATATTTATAATAATAAGAATATTTTTAATATTTATAATAAAAAATAATAATGGCTGATTTTAACCTTTTAATAAGAGAAAGACTTTTTACAGATTCAAACCCAAGAGGAGGTGATTTAAATATAACTATTAAAGATATTTCATATTCCGATAATAGAGTTTTAAGAATACCTTCGGGCTCAGAAAGTACATTATTTGATTTATCTAACGTAGTTGGAGCAGGTCAATTTGTAACTAGCAGTTTAAAATATGCTAGAGTAACAAACCTTAATACTACTCATTCTATAAACTTAATGTTAGAATCTGCATCTACAGAAGTAGCAAATTTTGATTTAAAACCTCAAGGCTCATTTTTACTATCATCTGCAGAATTTACAGGCAGTATTGTAGTTGAAGATGCAAATTATAATAAGTATGGGCATATAACATCTGTTAAAGCTCATCCTTCAGGTAGTATAGGAAATATAGAATATTTTTTAGTGTGTAATTAATAATAAAAATTTATGAATGTACCAATTTGGGAAGGTAGTTCTTCATTTCAACCAGGACAAACACCTTTTGGATTTTATGATTATCAAGAAGCATTTCAAATAGATGCCGATAGAGTATCTAAATTTTGTGCTAATAGAATGGGTTATCCTTTAGTAGATATTGAACTACAATCTGGTTCTTTTTATACTGCTTTTGAAGAGGCTATAACAATATATGGAAATGAATTATATGCTTATAAAATTAGAGATAATATTTTAACTTTTGAAGGGTTACCAACATCATCTAATCAAAACCATGCAATAATAACTCCAAGTTTTGAACCAATATTTATATTAACTCAGCAATATGGTTCAGAAGCAGGGGTCGGTGGTAATATACCGTGGCATACAGGTAAAATTCCATTAACTAATAGTGTTCAGGACTATGATTTAAAATCTTGGGCTACAAGTCAAGGTATAACAAGTTCTTTAGGTATTGAAGTAATGAGAGTATTTTACCAAGAATCACCAGCAATTACTAGATATTATGATCCATATGTTGGGTCTGGATTTGGTACTATGAATTTATTTGATTCGTTTGGTTTTGGTGGAGATAGTCCTGCAATTAATTTCTTAATGATGCCCCTAAACTATGATTTAGGAGTAATCCAACAAATAGAAATGAGTGAAATGGTTAGGAGATCTAATTATAGTTTTGAAATTCATGATAATAAAATTAGAATATTCCCTATACCTGTTACTTCAAGTGGTAATTTATTCTTTGAATATATTAATAGAGATGAAAGAGTAGAAAGCTCTTCAATGATAATACCAGGAGTAGTTAATAATGTATCTAATGTTCCTTATGGTAATCCAAATTATGATGAAATAAATCCTATTGGAAGACAATGGATTTTTGAAATGACACTAGCTATAGCTAAAGAAATGTTAGGATATGTAAGGGGTAAATATAGTACTATTCCAATACCAAATGCAGATATGACATTAAATCAAGCAGATTTAATTGCAGCTGCTACAGCAGAAAAAACAGCATTATTAGAAAGATTAAGAGCGTACTTTGATGAAACTTCAAGATTAGGATCCCTAGATAGAAGGGCTAAAGAAGCTGAAGCAGTTATGATTGAAACATCAATGGTGCCTTATACAATTTATATAGGATAATATGGCAATGTTCGCTAGAAGTAGGGATGTAAGTTTAGTTAATAAACTAAACCGAGAGTTATTGGGTAATGTTATTACTCAACAGGCATCTTTCTATAAATACAAATTAGAAGAAACTAAGGTAAACCTATATGGCGAATCAGCTGGAGAAAAATTTTATGATGGTCCTTTTATATTTAATTGTTTAATAGATAGAGATCCTCAACAATATGGAGAAACAGAAGAAGGAATATTTTTTAACCAAAGAATAAACTTTTATTTCTTTAGACAAGATTTAAAAGATGCTCAAGTTGAAGCTGAAATTGGTGATATAATTTTATATCAAGAAGGTTATTATGGGGTACATAGTACGGTAAATAACCAATATTGGAGTGGGAAAAATCCAACATATCCAAATGAGCCAAATCCATTAAACCCAGGATTAGGAGATTTTGGAGCTAATATATCAACATTATGTGAGTGTTACTACATACCAGCAGATAAAGTAGCAATTTCACCTTATAAAGAAAGATTTTAATGTCCAAAATTAGAAAACCAATACCAACAACTCAAAGGAGATTAAGTGAAGCTCAACAAAAAGCTTTTGATACTTCAATAGGTAACCCTAATACTCAAAATATACCATTAGAGCAACAAACAGGGATTACATTTAATAGAGCAGAAAAAATCAGTTTTAGAGATAGTACTGAAAAACCATTTTCTATTGGTATTAAAGATATAGATGAAGCTGTTTTTTATTATTTTAACAATATAATACAACCTTTTGTGTATCAAAATGGTAATAGAAGAGAAGTACCTATAATATACGCAGCCCCAGAAAGATGGGTTTCATTCCAAAGAGATGGTTATTATAGAGATAAAAAAGGAGCTATAATGTTACCTATTATTGTTATTAAAAGAGATACTGTAGAAAAAGATAGAACGGTATACAATAAATTGGATTCAAATCAACCTAATTTATATTCTTCATTCCAAACTAAATATTACCCAGGTAATTTTTACAATAACTTTGACGTATTAAACAATAGAAAACCCGTTAAACAATATGAAGCCGTAGCAGTACCTGACTTTGTAACTCTTAATTATAGTTGCCTGATGCAAACGTATTATATGGAACAATTAAATAAATTAATTGAACAAATGGAATACGCTTCTGATTCATATTGGGGCAATCCTGAAAGATATCAATTTAGAGCATTTATAGATTCATTTACATCTACAACGGAATTAACAGCAGGTAATGATAGATTAGTAAAAGGTAATTTTAACATAAGATTAAGAGGATATATTATACCCGATACTATACAAAAAGATCTTAATTCAATTAAAAAATGGAACTCAAAATCAGTTATTAATATTACCAGTGAGGTAGTAACTGGGGATTCAAATCCATCAGCTAATGATGTATTTGGACCAAATTCTAATGTTAATCCTGATGGTTCTATAACAAGAGACTAATGTAAAATTCTTGGAGAATTAAATAGTTTTTATTATATTAATGTCAATTTAGATTAGTTATATTCATGCCCAAACCAAAAATATTTTTCCATACTAGTTATATAGGCCAAGGAGGTTATAATAATCATGCTCAAAATTTAGCACATGAACTTCAAAAATTAGCTCCCCTAAAAATTAGAAACTTTTCAATTAATCCAAAATCTTGGAAAGGTATGAATGATGAACCTCATAATGGTGAAAAATACCTGACTAATACAGATAAAAAACTACTAAAATATCAGGCATTATGGCAACATCAAGATGCTACCAAACAATTATTGGATTATGAAATGTATACTAAGTATCCAAATGAGTTTAATCATAATGTTAACATTATATTAAATGAATGTAATCATCATTTTTATCACAGTGTTTATGAAGGTCCTAAAATAGGTTATTTAGTTTGGGAATCTACTAGAATGGATGAAAACTTTTTTAAGTTATGGAATACATTTGATCAGCTATGGGTAGCATCTAAATGGCAGAGACAATGTGCTATTGAACAAGGAGCAAAACCTGAAAAAGTTAAAGTAGTACCAGAAGCGGTAGATGGGAATTTATTTAAACCTGACCCAAAAGTAAAATTACCTGATTTTGATGATGGTAGATTTAAATTTATGCATTTTGGAAGATGGGATTATAGAAAATCAACTAGAGAACTAGTAGAAGCATTTTTAGATGAATTTGACTCTAATGAACCAGTTGATTTAATATTATCTATAGATAATTTTTATGCTAAAGATGGATTAAAAAACACAGAAGAAAGGCTAAAACATTATAAATTAGACGATCCTAGGTTAAAAATATTACATTTTCCTAGTAGAGAAGATTATGTAAAATATCTTCAAAGTGGTAATGTATTTTTATCCTGTGCTAGATCTGAGGGATGGAATTTACCTTTAATAGAAGCTATGGCCTGTGGTACTCCTTCTATTTACTCAAATTGCAGTGGTCAATTAGAATTTGCAGAAGGTTTAGGGCTACCAGTTAAAATTAGTCATATGGAGCCAGCCCAAAGAGGAGAATATTCATCATTCCATAGACATTTAATTCGTGGGGAATTTTATGAACCAGATTTTAAAGATTTAAGAAAAGTAATGAGGGATGCTTATGAAAATTATGATAAACATAAAAAAAGAGCATTAAAAGAATCTGAAATAATTAGAACTAAATTTACATGGGCTAATGCTGCTAAAATAGCATATGATACTACAAATGAATTTATAAATAATTTACCACCTAATGAAATTATAATTAATTTTGATTTAGGGCCAAAAATTGAAGTTACTGGATCTCATAGTAAAAAGTATAAAGTTGAATTTATTAATGGTATAACTGGAAAAGTAGAACACTCTGCTACTATAACCAATAAAATGTGGACTAAATGTAGTAAAGCATATTATATTCCTTGGATTATTAAAGTAAATGGAAAAATAATTCATAAATTTGATTTAACTAATAAAAAAGTAAAAATATCATTTGATTCTAAATCAATAGGAGATACATTAGCTTGGATGCCCCAAGTAATAGAATTTAAAAATACCTATAACTGTGATGTAATAGTAAGTTCATTTCATAATGAGTGGTTTGAAGGGTTAGAATTATATAAAGATATAGAATTTATAAAACCAGATACACCCTTTCAATCCTATGCCCATTATAAAATAGGATGGTTTAAAAAAAGAGATAAATGGGATAAGGGTCATAATAATAAAATACAACCAAACACTGTACCTCTAATTCAATGTGCTACTGATATATTAGGTTTACCTTATAAGGAAATTAATTATGGTGTTAATTTTAAACCTAAAAAAAGACCAATAAAAGAAAAATACATTTGTATAGGCCCTAGATCAACATCAGGATTAAAAGAATGGCCTTATGAAAAATGGAGAGAATTAGCTAATAAATTACATAATTTAGGTTATAAAATTATAAATTTATCATATGAAGGATTTAATGGTGAGCATATAATTACCCCTAAAGATTTAAGTTGGCCTAATACATGGAATTACCTCCACCACGCAGACTTATTTATAGGTTTAGGTTCTGGTTTATCTTGGACTAATTGGGCTTTAAATAAACATACTTTAATGATTAATAATTTTATACCTAAAGGGTATGAATTTGCTAATAATCTAACTAAAATAGAAAACAAATCAGTATGCCATGATTGTTGGGTAAAACCAGAATATGTTTTTGATGCAGGGGATTGGGATTGGTGTCCAGAACATAAGGGTACAAAATTACAACATATTTGCATGAAATCTTTATCAGTTAATAAAGTATTTAATTCGGTAAAAAGATTATTAAGTGTAGAAAAGAAAGAATTTATTTGGATTACAGGAGGAGATGAAGGGTATTTAAAAATGATTGAGGTATTAGCAAAAAGTTTATTAAAGTATTCTAAATATAAATTAATAGTTTATGGTTTTAATTGTGAATCTAATATAGAACTACCAAATGTTATTAATAAAAGAGTAAATTTTTCTAAAAAACCTAGTTTTACACCACAAAGAGAACAGGATTTATTTGATAAAGATTATTCATTGTATTTTGCTAAATATTTAGCTAGTATAGATTCATTAGAAGAAGGATATGAAAATTATGCTTGGTTAGATGGAGACGCATTTGTTACTGAAGAAATTGATAATACTATTAAACTTAATAAAAACTTAGATAATTATCCTTTATTTATGAAATATTTTCATGGTGATATTAATCAATGGAGAATAATTAATAGTATAAAATTAACAGGAAATTATGGGGGTGAATTATCTTCAATTAAAGGTATAGATAGAAATCCCTATAACACTATTATAGCAACTGGATTTTATTTTTATAATGATAACTGTAAAAAGTTTTTTGAAGATTGTTTAAAATGGAATAAGGAATTAGACAATCAAAATATAAAAATATGGGTAGACGATAATGCATTCTCAGAAGAAAGAGTGGCAAATAATATATTATGGGGATCAGGTAAAAAATATAATACATTACCTGTAACTTGGAATAATTATTATAGTAGTGGAAATGAGATAAAAGTAAATAATTATTTTTTAAAACAAGGGTTTGATGTTATGTATACTACAGGTAATAATAAACCAATTTTTATTCACGGACCAGATCCATCAGTATTACCCAAAAACGCCGAAACTCTAAATAATGCCTTTAAAGATTATCAAACAGATAAATTAATGATAGTAGCTCATCCTGATGATGAATTAATATTTGGTGGTGCTGAATTAATAAAATATGGTCCTGAATATAAAGTAGTTTGTATTACTAATAAAAATAATAAAATTAGAAGTAATGAATTTAAAACTGTAATGGAAAAACTTAATGTAGGGTCTTATGAAATGTGGGACTTTCAAGATTCGTTAGAAGATTATGAAACTAGTAAAGACGAAACTTCAACATATGATTTAAAACCCTTTAAAAATTTATTATCTAAAGAGTGGAAAAAAATTGTAACTCATAATCCAATAGGAGAATATGGTCATCCTAAACATAAAAGATTATTTGAAACTATAAAAAAATTAAGTAAAAAGTTTTGTGTATTTGGAAAAGATACAAATAAATTACCTAAAGACATTTTAAAAAAGAAATTAGAATTACTAAAATTATATAAATCTGAACAGGAAATAATTAATCAATTAAAAGATAAAAATGGAGATTGGTTTAAAAGTAATAGTGATACTAATTATATAGAATATGAAAGTATAACTCAATACACTAAAAGTTTAGATAAAACAAAATATATAGCATGCTATGATAAATAATTTAGTAATATTAACATGTCATTGTGATACTGAAAAAAAACAAAAAGTATTAGTAGATAATATTAATTTGTTAAAACAAAATGGTCATCATGTGTTATTAGTATCTCATATACCTATTCCTTTAGAAATACAACAAAAAGCGGAATATTTTATTTATGATAAAAATAATCCTATACTTTCACCACCATTAAGACAATTTAGATATTGGAATCATAGACACCATCCATCTAAACCAGGTAAAGAAATTTCATTACAAGTTATAATGTCAGATTATGGTTGGACAGTATTTAATCAATATATTAAATCTGGTAAATTTATACTTAATTTAAATTATGATTATTTTAGTTTTATTAATTATGATATCGTTTTAACTAAAGGCATCCTTCAGGAATTGTTAAATCCAAGTCATAATTTTATAGCATCTAAAGTTCAGGATTCAAATGAAGATGAAAGATGGCCTAGTTTAGTTTTTAGCATAATTGAAAAGGAACAATTTAGAAAGTTATTACCTACTTTTAAATTAGAAGATTATGTAAAAATTAGAAAAAATTCAATTTGGGCAGTATTTCCAACTGCTGAAGATTATTGGAGAGTATTATTAAGTCGTTTTAATTATAAGGTTTTTGATGAAGTTATAAAAGATAAAATTGATTTTGGTACACCTAATATTTTTAACCAAAATACATATAATGATTTATTTAGAATATTTTTTGAAAAAAGTAATAATCCAAAATTTCTATCTAGATACTTTAAAGAAGATAAACCTATTGATTTTAAAATAAATGATGAAATAATAAAATTAAAACCTAAAGAAATACTTTATAATTTACCTAAAGAAATTAATGAAATAGGTTTTTATGATTATAAAGGAAAATACTATTGTTTACTAAACGAATATAATAAAAGTGATAACCAAACTATCTCAGAAAAAGAAGCATGATGATTGTTTTTTAGTTGCAGCTTACTGCGACACTAAAGAAAAACAAGAAGTATTAAAAAATACTTTAACATCATTAAAAAAATATAATAAAGATATTATATTATTTTCTCATTATCCTGTAGAGGAAGAAGCTACAGATTTAACTGATTATACTTTATTTGATTATAGTAATCCTATAATGGATTTTCAAGATAGATCTACTATACATTGGCTTAAACATAAATTTTATAAACTAAATACTTTATATTTAGATTATGGTTATGCCGCTGTACAACAATGGAAAAGAGGACTTACATATGCTTATGAATTAGGATATCATACTACATATGTTTTAAACTATGATTTAAATATTACAGATAGTATAGTAAATAAAACTGAAAAATATTTAGATTGGCATGATAATGTTATTTTAGATTATGGTAAAGTAAAAATGAATGATGGAGGAAAGTACGATCCAGCATTACATATGTCTTGGTGTGCTTTAAAATTAAATCCTTTTATTGATAAAATAAAAGAAATAAATTATGATGATTACGCAGCTAATGTAGGGTTTGGGGTTACTGAAAATTATATGTACCAAAAATTATTCTCAGAAAATTCAAAAATAATACCATTTAAAGATTGGTGTGAAGATGTTACTACTTCTATTAAAATGGATACTAATTTTATCAATCAGTATTATACTAATGATGGTTATAAATGGATTTTAGGTCAAGAAAAAATATGGGTTAAAGGAGAAGAAATAGGTACTGAGAAAGCTATATTGTATTTATTTGAAATTCAAGATCAAATGGATATTGAAATCAAATTGGATTATGATACTATTCATAAAACAAAAATTAAAAAAGACGAATTTAATAATATTATAGATTACCATTTAATATACTTACCTTTTAAATATAGTAAATTAAAAGAATATATTGGAGAATATAAAGGTACTAAATTTATTTCCTCTAATAGAAATTTTAAAATTATTATAAATAATTTGGAAATTCCAAAAGAATTAATTAGATTATCCCTAATATCAGCAATAGAAGTAGCAAATGACAACGTATAAAGAACGTATTTCCTGTGAATCATGTGGTCACACAGAATTTGATGTTATATTTGATTTTGGTGAAGTTCCTTTAGCTGGAAGTTTTCCTAAAGAACCAGATGCTAAAATTAATTCTTATCCTCTTAAAATAATAAAATGTAAACATTGTGGATTAGTACAAACAAATGTTTTAATACCACCAAAAACCTTATTTAAAGACTATAGGTACATATCATCTGTTGGTATGCAGAACCATTTTAATAGCTTTGCGGATTGGTTAGTTAGAACTCAAAAAATTACTCCAAATAGTAAAGTTTTAGAATTTGGTTGTAATGATGGTCCTTTACTTGATGCTTTAAAATATAGAGGTATACATAATACTATAGGAGTAGATCCTGCTACTAACATAGTAGAATTAGGAAGAAAAAAATCACTAGATATTATAGATGATTTTTTTGATTATAATTTTGCTAAAGATAGAGGATGGGATAATAAATTTGATTTAATTTTAGCCAGTAATACGTTTGCACATATTCAAGATATAAATTCTGTAATTAAAGGTGTTCATTATTCATTAAAACCAAAAGGTAGATTTATATTTGAAGTACAGTATTTAGTAGACTTAGTAGATAAATTTCAGTTTGATTTTATGTATCATGAACATTTATTTTATTATACTGTTACTAGTTTAAAACCATTACTTTCAAAATACGGTCTTAAGATAATAGATGTTGAAAGCATACCTATACATTCTGGATCAATTAGGGTAGTAACAACTAAAGACACATCAGAATCTAAAAAGGAAGTAGTAGATGGGTTTATAGAAATAGAAAAAGATTATAAAGATTTAAGTAAGTTTAGTAATAAAATAGCTATAGCATTAAATGATTTAGGCGCCCAATTAGGTTATATAAAAGAAATGAATAAAACAGTAGCGGGTTATGGTGCTTCTGGTAGAGCAAATGTAGTAACTAGCACCAAAGATTGGGATACTAACGATTTAATGTATATTGTAGATGAATCCCCTGAAAGATATGATAGATTTACATCAAATGGAAAAATACCAATATTTAATCCTGAAATTTTAGAAGTACACCCTCCAGATTATATTTTAATTTTGGCTTGGAATTTTGCAGATATGATTATTGAAAAAACAAAACATTTAGGTATACCTTATATTATACCCTTCCCGGAAGTTAAATATATAAACCCATGAAAAACGAAAAAATATTTATAACAGGTGGTGCTGGTTTTCTAGGATCTAATTTAGTAAGACGTTATTATAACAATAATGAAATTACAGTTTATTCTAGAGATGAAGCTAAACATTATTATTTAAAAAAACAATTTCCCAATATTAATTGTGTTATTGGAGATGTTCGTAATTTTGACTTATTAAAGAGATCATCCAAAGGACATAGTATTGGTATTTTTGCTGCTTCATTAAAACAGATAGAAGCTGTAGATCAAAATGTAGAAGAAGGTGTAAGGGTATTAATTGATGGAGCTATTAATTCTAGAAGAGCGGCAGAAGAAAATAATTTTAAATCTGCTTGTTTTATATCATCTGACAAATCCAGAGCAGCAACTACATTATATGGTTCAATGAAATTTATAGCGGGAGAATCATTTATAGTAAATGCTGAAAAATCAAACGTAAAATTATCATCAGCTATATATGGAAATGTTTTAAATTCAACTGGTAGTATTATTCCTTTAATTTGGGATTCAATTGATAAGGGATATACTCTTACTTTATATTCTGAAGAAATGACTAGATTTATGATTGATATTGAAGATGCTATGGATTTAATAGAAAAAGGATTAGAAGTAAGTGGTTATAATGTAGTTCCAAATTTAAGATCTTTTTTAGTTAAAGATTTATTTGAAATTTATAAAGATAAATTTGGATTAAAATATAAAATAGGTGTACCTAGGGTATCAGAAAAAATTCATGAAATAATGGTTAGTAAAGAAGAAGCACCTAGAACAATTTATAATGAATATGATGATACTTATTACATGCATTATAAAGATGTATCAGTAGATAGCATAGCAGAAGAATTTAATAGTTATGAAACTACAGTATCACATCCAGAATTAATTAAAATATTAGGTAAATACGATTTTTTTAGACCATGGAAGTATTAATATTAGGACATAAGGGAATGTTAGGATCTATGGTTCATAAGTATTATGAACATAAAGATATAAAATGTATTACAACTAATTATAGGTGGCCCAGTAACGAATTTAAAAATGTTATTAAAAATTTTAAAGGTGATGCTATAATTAACTGTATAGTTATTACAAACCCTAATAAAAAAGGAATAGCAATAAACCATGAATTGCCAAAATACTTAGACCAAGAAAAAAAGTGTAAAATTATACACCCCGGTACCGACTCAGAAAATGAAGTAGGATTATATGCCGCGTCTAAATTTAGTGCCTCATATTATATTAATACTGTAGGCAAAAATACTAAAATTATAAGGTCCTCAATTATTGGACCAGAATTAAATCCTAAACCCTATTTATTTGAATATATTAATAACAGTAAAGAAATTAATTTATCAAATAAAGCTAAATGGAATGGTAGTACCACTTTATATTGGGCTCAGTTTAGTTTACTTTTATTATATTCTTGGGACACATATGAAGTAGATACTATTATAGGTAGTGAATGTAATTCAAAATTTGAATTAGCAAAAATAATTAAAGATGTTTTTGAATTAAAAGTAGATGTATCATCTACAGATAAAGTAATTATTAATAGATGTTTAAAAAAATTAAAACATAAAATACCTATTAAGGAACAACTTATTGATTTGAAACATTTTATGCATATTTATAACCAGTAAAAATAATAATATGAGTAATATTAAGTTATCAAAGGAAGACCTAGATCAATTAAATAAGTTACAAGAAGAAGAAAACAGAATTCTTATAACGGCAGGTAGAATTAAAATAGCAGAAATTGATTTAGATCAGGAACAAGAAAATTTAGAAGAAGATTTAAAAAAGCACAGAAAAAACCAATTAGAAATTGGAGCAAAACTTCAAGATAAATATGGTGAAGGTCGTATTGATTTAAAAAACGGCGAGCTTATTAAATCAGAATAGTTTTTTGAAAAGGTTTTTAATATTTATAATAAAACAATATTAAAAATATAATTTAACGATGGCAGAAACTATTTTATCCCCTGGGGTTTTACAAAGAGAAAATGATTCATCTTTTATTAAACCTGTACCAACGGAGGTAGGAGCAGCGATAATAGGACCTACGGCGAAGGGACCTGTAGAAATTCCACAATTAATCACTTCTTATAGTGATTTTACTACTACTTTTGGAACTACAATTATAAGTAGTTCTAGACCGTATTCATTCTTAACAAATATAGCAGTATCAAATTATTTCCAACAAGGTGGTGACTCAGTTTGGGTTACTAGAGTTGTTAGTCAATCATTTGGACCTGCATCAAGTTCATTAATAACTACAGGATCAACAGATTCAGGAGGACCAGATTTTGGTGCTGATAATTTCGGACCTTTCCAATTAGAAACAATAGCAGAAGGTACAATAATGAATACTGGAGTTACAGAAATTGGAAATGGAGCTTTACAGAGTGGTACTGTCGATAATCTTAGATGGGAAATTCCAACAGTAAATACAGCATCAGGTACATTTTCATTAATAATTAGAAAAGGTAATGATAATGCAACTCAAAGAGAACCAGTATTTACATTAAATAATGTATCATTAGATCCAAATTCACCAAATTACATTTCCAAATTAGTAGGTGATATGGATAAATCAGTAGTAACTGATGGTGGAGATACTTATGTTAAAGAAACTGGAAATTATCCACTTACACAACCTTATGTAAGAGTAAAATCAGTAGAACCAACTCCGGATTATTTTGATAATGATGGTAATGCAAAATCAACATTTACAGGTAGTTTACCAGCAGCACCACAATCAGGATCAATGAATGGAGCTATTGGAAGTATGATTCCTACTGGAAGACCAGCGGGAATGAATTTTTATGAAAATATAGATAATGTAGATTCACAAGGATTAGTAGGTGCTAATTATGATCAAGCTATAGCATTAATGTCAAATCAAGATGATTATAGATATAATGTAATATCAGTACCTGGATTAATTAAAGCAAATGCTGCTCAAGGTAGCCAAATAACAACTTTAGTTAATAATTGTGTATCTAGAGGAGATGCAATGGCAATTGTTGATTTAGTAAATTACAACACAGCAATTAATACTGTAACAGTTCAAGCAGCTGGATTTGATTCTAGTTATGCAGCTACATATTGGCCTTGGGTTAGAGTAGTTGATGCAAACACATCAGAACTAGTATATGTTCCAGCATCAACAGTAATACCAGGTGTTTATGCCTTTACAGATTCAACTTCAGATCCATGGTTCGCACCAGCAGGTATAACTAGAGGTGGATTATCTGTAGTAAACGCAGAAAGAAGATTAACTGTAGGTAATAGAGATACATTATATGAAGCAAATGTAAACCCAATAGCTACATTCCCAGGACAAGGTGTTGTAGTATTTGGTCAGAAAACATTACAGAAAAAAGCAAGTGCTTTAGATAGAGTAAATGTAAGAAGATTGTTAATTGCTCTTAAGAACTTTATAGGACAAGTTGCTGATACATTAGTATTTGATCAAAATACAATTATCACTAGAAATAATTTCTTAAGCCAAGTTAACCCTTACTTAGAATCAGTACAACAAAGACAAGGATTATACGCGTTTAAAGTTGTAATGGACGATAGCAATAACACACCAGATGTTGTTGATAGAAATGAAATGGTAGGTCAAATATATTTACAACCTACTAAAACAGCTGAATTTATTATACTGGATTTCAATGTTCTTCCAACAGGAGCAACATTCCCAGCATAAAAACTTAAAAATAGAATATTTATAATAAAGAAAAATAAATAAAATAAAATGGCAGTATTACAAGCAAACGAGATATTTTTTACCGCTTTTGAACCTAAACAAAAGAATAGGTTTATAATGCTAGTAGATGGTATACCTTCTTACCAAATTAAAATGGTAGGTGGAGTTACTGTTAACCAAGCATCAATTCCATTAAACCATATAAACGTTCAAAGATATGTAAAAGGTAAAACAACCTGGGATCCAATCAGTATGACATTATTTGACCCAATTACACCTTCTGGTGCACAAGCAGTAATGGAGTGGGTAAGATTACACCACGAATCAGTAACAGGTAGAGATGGTTATTCTGATTTTTATAAAAAAGATTTAACACTAAACGTCTTAGGACCTGTAGGTGATATAGTTTCTGAATGGATTATGAAAGGAGCTTTTATTACATCTGCAAACTTTGGAGATTATAGCTGGGATGAAGAAAGTGCTGCCCAAAATATAGAAATAACAGTTCAACCAGATTATTGTGTGTTGAATTTCTAAAAATATTTATTCCTGAATATTTCCTGAAAAGAGGCTTGGCTTTGTCAAGTCTCTTTTTTATATTGATATGTATAATAAACAATTACAGTTATTTAAAATAAATTATGGCAGAATTTAAGTTACCAACAGAAGTTATAGATTTACCCTCTAAAGGTTTACTATACTCAAAAGATAGTCCTTTATCTGATGGAAAAATTGAAATCAAATACATGACGGCTAGAGAAGAAGATATATTATCCAATATAGCGTATATTCAACAAGGTATTGTATTAGATAAATTATTCGAATCACTTATTGTAAGTAAAATTAATTATGATGATTTACTAATAGGAGACAAAAACGCAGTAATGATAGCAGCAAGAGTATTAGGATACGGTCCAGATTATAAATTCCAGTATAATGGAGAAGAAAATACTATTAATTTAGCTGAGTTAGAAAACGTCAAAGTAGATGAAAAATCATGGAATAGAGAAAATAAATTTAATTTTACATTCCCAAATTCAAAAACAGAAATTACTTTTAAGTTATTAACTCATGGAGATGAAATGAAAATAAATGAAGAAGTAGATAGTTTAAAAAAGATAAGAAAAGATTCTGATACTACTATTTCTACTAGATTAAAACATCAAATTACTAGTGTAGCAGGAGACTCATCCCAAAAAGCAATACGTGATTTTGTAGATAATTATTTATTAGCTCGAGATGCTCGAGCATTAAGGGAACATGTAAAAACAATTAATCCAGACTTAGATCTGACTTTTTTTCCCCAAGGAACGAGCAAAAGAGTTTCAATTCCAATTGGACTCACACTTTTTTGGCCTGACTCTGAGTAACGCAGCAGAATACAGGAAAAATTTATTTACTCAAATACATAACATAGTTTACCATGGTGGTGGAGGCTATGATTTTGGTACTATATATAACATGCCTATTTGGTTAAGGAAATTTACCTTTAAAGAAATAGACGATTTTATTCAAGATAAAAATAAAAAAATAGAAGCGGCTAATAAAGGTAGTAATAAACAAAATGTTTTATCAAGTTCGGGAAAAATTAATCCCCCTAAATTTGCTAATAAGACAAAGTATAAATAAAAGTTTTATTATTTAATATTTATAATAAAACAATTTAAGTGAGTAAAAAACTTAATGATATAAAAGCCGAAAATAAGGCACTCCAGGAACAGAATGCACTTTTAGCAAAAAATGTTGGTTTATCAGAACAGGCATTAGATGAAAGTAGAGACTTTTCTAATGTATTAAGAGATCAAGCTAAACAACTTCAATTCCAAACTACTGAAAGAAGAGAACTTCTTGGTGTTATAAATCAAATTAATAAAATAGCAACAGACTCTTTTGCTATTCAAGGTAAAGAATTAGGTTTAAAGAAAACTAATCAATCTATTACCCAAAATATAGAAACCCTAGAAAAAAGATTACTCACTCTAGGAACCTTAAGAAATAAAATTGGTGAAAAAGGAAGCCAATTTCAAAAAGACATCAATGATTCAATTGATGGATCTGTAAATTCAACCCAAAATTTAATAAAAGAATTAAAATTAACACGAGATATATCTAAAGAAGTATCAGATGATTTAGGTGTTAAAACTTTTGGGGGTATAGCCGATATAGCAAAAATAATTCCTGGTTTAAATAGATTCTCTGAACCATTCCAAGCAGCAGCTGACGCCGCAAGAACACATAAGGCGGAACAAATGACTATGCTCAAAACTGGTAAGGGTTTGACTGCTGATAAAATAGAAGAACTTGGACTTACAGAAAAACTTACAATTACAAATAAAAGAGGTAATGAACAGTTATTAACAGGTAAGGCAGCAGGTAACAAAATCATGAAAGATAATGTAAAACTTTCAGGAGGTTTTGCCGCCGGGTTAAAATCTGCAACAGCAAACTTTTTAGGACCCGCAGGTTTAGTAGCATTAGCAGCAGCAGCATTAAACTCATTTTTGAAAACTGATCAAGCTGTTACTGATTTTCAACGTAATCTTAGTTTATCTAAATCAGATGCTAAGGGACTTAAACAGGAAATGGCAATGGCCAGTATGGAAGCTGGGATGTTTGGGGTTACTTTACATGATCAAGTAGAAGCAGTTGATGCTTTAAACCAAGGTTTAGGAGGAGTAGCTTTAACATTTGATAGTAAAACTAGAGTAGCAGCAGCAGAAACATTAAAAAGGTTAAAACTATCAGAAGAGGCAGTTGGAAATATGGGTGTTTTAGCTATGGCATCTGGTAAATCATTTGAAGAACTTGAAGATACCCAAATTGCATCTACACTTGCTGTCGAAAAAGAGTTTGGAATTAGATTAAATTTAAAGGATGTTTTAGATGAAGCCAATAAAATATCAGGAGCAACAAGAGTTAATCTTGAAAAATTTCCTGGTGGCTTAGCAAAAGCTGTAGCAACAGCTAAATCCTTAGGGGTTGAAATGGATTCAATTTCTGCATCAGCAGGTCAATTATTAGATTTTGAATCTTCTATAGAAAAAGAATTACAAGCAGAATTACTATTAGGTAGAGATATAAATTTAGAAAGAGCAAGACAAGCGGCATTAACAGGTGACCAAACTGCTCTAATGGAAGAATTAGTAAGAGAAGCTGGATCCTTAGAACAACTCCAACAAATGAATGTGTTACAGCAAGAGGCATTAGCTGGAGCTTTAGGTATATCAGTAGACCAATTATCAAATCAAGTACTTCAAGGTGAAGCATTAGCAACTCAAAGAGACGCAGATTTAGAAAGAGACGCAGCAGAAGCAGAAGCAAATGCAAAAGCACTTTCTTTACAAGAAAAACAAGCTATAGCAATGGAAAAACTAGCAGATGTTGCTTCTATGTTAGGTCCAATAATGCTAGGAATAGCGGCAGCAGCTGCTGCAGCAGCAATAGCCATGACTTTTGGAGCAGCATCAGTATCAATTATAGCAGGTATAGCACTTACCGCTGGAGCAATAGCTGGAATTGGAGCACAGTTTATAAGTGATGGTATGATACCATCACAATCCGGACGAGGACCTTTTACAATTACTGATAGTTTTGGGGCCACAGCTATAACAGCTGCAGGTGATGGTATAGCAGTTTCTCCTAATGTTAGTAGAAATAATGGTAATTCAGGAGGAGGAAATACTGATATGAGAACTACTAATGCATTATTACGCCAATTAGTAGCTAAAAGAGAAGTAGTAGAAATAGATGGAACGAATGCAGGAACAGCTTTTGGTACATCAGCTAGAAGAATACAATAAAATATATATTTATAATAAATTAAATTAATAAATTATGAACTTAAAAAATAGATTAGAAAACGGTGGAGGTAGCGTATTTTCAAAAAATAATGGAGGTCCATCTGCAAAATATGGAGACACAGCAGAGGTGTCAACATTACATAATGAATATTCATTAAATGATACACCAGCTGGTGAAGCCGTTAGACCAAGATTAACAGGTCAAGTTCCTCAATTTACCTCTCCAACTCAATTAGCTCAAACCCAACCAGTACAAAAATATGCTGGAGGATTAGATGATGCTGTTTTGGATAGAGCTCTTGATTTAACAGGAACAAACACAGAAAATAGAGGATAATAATACTTAACTATGCCCTTACTAGAGAACCTGCAAACGGACCTCACTAGCTTAAAATATGCTCCTGAGGGCCGAATAGCCACAGAACCTTTTGTAACTGTCGATATTGCTAAAAAAATAGCCGACGATGAAGGACCAAATATCGATCAGAATGGGAGTGATCTGTTTTTAAAAAGTGGCGTAATTGAACGTATAATAAATGATGAAAAAAGATTTGTTAAATATTTTCAATCACCTTCAGGTTTAAGATTCATAGCAAAACAAAATGTTTTATCTCGTTCACAAGTAAAATCCCAAGCATCAGGCTTATTAAACGATGGTATTTATTTACCTACTTCAACATTAGCTCAATTAGCAGTAAACCCAACAGGAGGACATTTAAATAAACAAGGAATTAACCCATTTGCAGATACTCAAACTCCAAATGTAGCTACCCCTAATTTTTTAGAAAAATTATCTGGCTTTCAGGGCATACCAGCTTATTCTAAAATAGCAAATGAAGTTAAAGATGTTAGTACTAATAGGTTATTAGAATTAAAAAAAACAAAAATAGCTGCACCATTAGTAGCAAACCAAGCACCAGGAGTAACTCCTGATTCAGTAGTAGGATTTAACATACCTGCGGCAAATAATAGTATATTTGATAAAATTGGTAATGGTATAAATGATATAATTGAAGGATTTAAAGGTGGTTTTATTTCTCCTTATAAAACAGAAATAGCAAGTTATGGAGGGGGTCCAGGATCAGTATTAGGTGTAGGAAAAACTCGACTTAGAAGATACTCAACAACAGTTACGTTGGGTTCAGGTGGTAATATTGGGGAAATTAATGATACAGATCCTGTAGTAGGTAATGGATTTATGACCTTAAATGCTAACCAAATAACTTCAATAGAACAAGGAAAGCCATTAAGTAACCTACCAGGTTTAATAGGTAGTAGTGCTGTTGCAAATGTAATGGACTTTAGAAAAGCTATTATAGAAGCAGATCCTGCAAAACCATTAAAAGCATCTACCATAATTTCTAAATCACCAGATTACACTACAAAAATGGCTTATGGTGAGGGTGGTAGAGTTAATTTAGGAGACCCAGGAAGTAGAAAAAGAAATAGAATAAGCTATACCTCATCATCAATTGCATTAGATAAAATAAATGCAATGCAAATTTATAAATCTCAAGGTGTAACTCAAAACCCAATAAAGGATGATTTTGTTAAATTTAGATTCGGAGTAATTCAAAATTCAAATCCAAGTGAAAAAGTATATGTCCATTTTAGAGCTTTTTTAGATGAATTTTCTGATAATTATACTGCTGAATGGACAGGTCAAAAGTATATGGGTAGAGGAGAAAATTTTTATAGATATGGTGGGTTTGACAGACAACTTAATATGTCTTTTACAGTAGCGGCCTTATCAAAGGCAGAACTAATACCAATGTATCAAAAATTAAATTATTTAGCATCAACATTAGCCCCTGATTATACTAGCCAAGGTTATATGGCTGGTAATTTAGTTACTCTTACTTTAGGAGGATATTGTTATGAGCAGCCTGGTTTTATAAGTTCTTTAAATATAAGCCCAATGATGGAAGCTCCATGGGAAATAGCAATAAATGACGAAGGTAATTCTGATAGTTCGGTTAAAGAAATGGCCCATATAGTTACAGTTTCAGGAGTACAATTTACCCCAATTCATAATTTTGTACCACAAGTACAGAAAAATGTATTTGCAGAAAATGGATCACTAGAATCATTTGGTAAAGAACAATTTATAGCATTAACTAATGGGGCAAGTAATAATTATGCTAATACAAGACCATTTGATCCAACAGATCCTAGTAAAATACAAAAAGAAAAAGAAGATGCAGCAGCTAGTGAACAAAATGCAAATAATATTATTAAAGATGATGTTTCTAACTCTCAAGGAATAAAAGCAGATGGCGCTGGTGGGTCTATTGAACAAGAGATAATGGATGAAATGGGGTTTATATAAAATAAAATAAAATGAGTAGATATAATAGAATTAATATAAGTAGAAATAGTCAAGGAAATCAATATTATGATCATGTGACATATCCTGATGTTCCTTATTCTGAAAATGATATTTATGTTTACACAGGAGTAGAAGATAGATTTGACAGATTAGCTTTACAATATTATAATGATTCTTCATTATGGTGGGCCATATCAGCTGCAAATCCAAATCTTAAACAAGATTCTTATTATCCACCAATAGGAATTCAAATTAGAATACCATCAAATGTTGGAAATATAGTGAAGAATTTTGAAAGATTTAATTAAAAATAGTTATGGGAAACTTAATAGGAGAACCATTTGATAAATATGTTAATCAACAGATAGAACTTAGACAATCTGTTTATGGGAGTGGTTTTGGTAACTTAAAAAGATCACCAGAATATATAACTTATCTTAATTCAAGAGTTGCTTGGGTTAAATTAGCATCCTCCGTTATTATAAATCCTGACATTACCCCAGAAGAATTAGAAAAACAAAATAATAGTAAATGGAGAAAATTTAATGTTAGAACAGGTAATAGTGGAGTAGATAGATTAGTTAATTTAGGTTTTTCAAATAATGAAGCACAACAATACGTTGGTAATGCACTAGCAAGACAAGCTGTATTATTTAATGGAATGCAAGGTTTAGAGGCAGAAAATGTTACAGCTACCCCAGAAGGTCAGGAACCATATAGAGACCCAACAGTATCAGGAAAATTTTTATCATACAAAAGAAGAAGGGGATATTCAAAAAGTAATAGTATATTTACTTCATTTCAAAAAGACCCAGCATATGGATTAGGAGGAACAGAATTTGGGCTTCAACCCATGCCTGGTATAATGGATTGGAAAGTTGATTATAAGAATAGAGGTTCTCTTAGATCTGGAACTATAACTATAAGGGCTTTTAATAGATTTCAATTTGAATTAATTGATTTACTTTATTTAAGATTAGGATTTACTATGATGTTAGAATGGGGTAATAGCCATTATTTACCTAATAATTCAAAAAATGGAATAATAAAAGAAGTAGGAAATACTTTAATAGAAAATGATTGGTTTGCCTTTCAAACTAAAGAACAAAGAGAAAAAAATAATCAAGTAGGATTATTAGAGAAAATAGAAAACTATAGAAAATTATATGATGGAAATTATGATGGATTCTTTGGTAGAGTAACTAATTTTGATTGGAAATTTAACAGTGATGGTTCTTATGACATAAACATAAAGTTAATGAGTTTAGGGGATATAATAGAATCTATGAGAATGAATATAGGAGGAACAAGTAAGGGAGGAGCAGCTGATGATGCAGATTCAGGTAATGCAATAGATTTAAAATTAAATGAGTTAAAAGCAGACCCAGATGTTTTTAATGCTACAGACAATGCCCCCTATATTACAATGGTTCCAACTGATACAGATACATTAGTATCACAAACCGAAGATATGGCAGAAAGGGTTAATAAGTATGGATATTTTTGGAGATTTGGAGATTTTTTAAAATATGTTCAAGATGATTTAATACCAGCATCTGTAGGTAGTGGAGAGGCCTTTAAAAAGTTAGAAATTGATTTTGATACTGATACTAATATTATGCCTTGTTATCCTAATCAATTTAGTATAGATCCTAGAATTTGTGTAGTAAGAAATACATCAGGACAAAGTTTACAATTTGATGATAGATATACATCAAAATGGTATAAAAGTATGTCTCAATGGAATACTAGTGATGGAGGAGGTTTACATGCTAAATTATGTAACATTTATATCAATTTTGATTTTATTTCTACTATTTTAGAGCAAAATTCTAATAATGAAGGTGATATTGATTTTTATACATTTTTTGATTCATTATGTCAAGGACTAAATAGAGCATTAGGGGGAATAAATAAATTAGGTTGTCACCTTAGAGATTCTGTAATAATAACATTTCAGGATGAAAATACAATAGGAGGTAATGGAGAACTAGTTAGATTTTTAAATCCTGATATTGATGCTGACTCTGCTCAAATCCAAGTTTTTGGATACAATACAGAAGGTTCGGGTAGTTCTAATTTTGTTAAGGATGTAACATTTGAAACTAAAATAGATAGTGCCTTATCTAATATGATGAGTATTAGTGCTACAGCAAATGGAGGAGGAGTACCTACAGCATTTTCACAATGGAATGATGGATTAACAGATAAATTTTACCAATCAGAATTACCACCAATAAGATCTTATAAAGCTACACCGGCACAGGCTACAACAACAGGTAGTCAAGGACAAATAGAGTTAAGTGAAGCTGCAATTTCTAAAATTAATGCTGCAAATAATAATTTAATAAAAGATAAATTTGATTATTATGTAACAGAATGTTTTGGTACCCCTATGACTGCTAAAACAATTAAAAAAGTTTTATTAACAAAAGAAAATGCTGAAATTTTACTAGGAATAACAGAAGGAACTGTAGAGGTTGCCAATCAAGCTGTTATGAGTCCTAGATATGAAGAATTTGATAGTAGCTTTATTAATAAAGGAATAAGTATTGCAAAAGATAAATTAGACAGATATGCTAGTGGTCATTGGGAAGAAACTGGTACTTCAATAGGTAGTGTAGGGTTTATTCCATTAAATTTAGGCTTAACAGTAGATGGAATATCTGGAATTAAAATATATCAAAAATTAAATGTTGATACTTCTTTTTTACCTAACATCTATACAGATGAACTTTCTTTTACAATAATGAAAGTAGGACATACTATTCAGAATGGTGAATGGTTAACACAATTAGATGCTATATCTCAACCTATAATACAACCTTTAACAGATCCACCAGTTGAAAGTGTTGAATATGATGGTGAATTTGGATTTGAAGAAGTTGAATTGACAATAGATCCCCCAATTGGAGCTTCATTCTATCCACCTGTTAATCCAACAAATGGTAAATTAACTGTTAGAAATGATAGTGGTGGATTTGGATATTTTGGCGCCCCTAGAGTAGATAGATTACATTTAGGAGTTGATATAACAGCATCAATAGATACAAGTATTTATGCTCCTATAACAGGTAAAATTTTATTCTATGACCCAATGTCAGGTAAAAAATTAAGTGGATTCCAGATTACTGGAGTAGATTCTGAAGAAGAAGAAATTGATTACACTGGTTATTTAGTTAAAGTACTTTATAATGATAAATTAAGTAGTATTAAAAATGGGGATACAGTTACAAAAGGTGATAAAATAGCAGAACAAGCAAATTTACATAAACCAACAGGTGATTACGATTCAGATGTAGGCCAACATACTCACTTTGCAGTAGAATGGGATTCTGGAGCAGGTAAAGTAGATCTAGATCCAACATCATTAGAATATGATATCCCAGTAGAATGGATAAGTGTATCAGGTGGATTAGGTCAAGTTCCAGAAAGAACAGATAAAGAAATTTGGCAATATTATAAAGGAGTTTGGGGTGAATATTCTGGGTTTGTAAGAAGACAAGAAATATATTCAAGATTTAATAGTTCGGGTAGAACATTTGAGACAGATTTAAAGTCTCAAAGGTTGTTTGGTCAAACATTTGTTGGTGGTAAAGTAGTAGTACTTAACCGTACAGATTATTATGAAGAATTTGGAGATAGTAAGAGAAAATCCTCAAGAGACTTTTATTCTTTTGTTACATTCCAAGATTCAATTCGAACTGGTGAATTAATATTTGATTCTTTTGAATTTGATAATAGCGGATTTATTTCAAATCCCAAAACACCAATATTTATTAGAGATGATAGTAAAAGAAATAATCTTATTCAAACAAGACAAATCAATAAAGATTACACAGAGATGTTTAATGTTGATTTTGCAATTGAATTTTTAGAAACATCAAGAACAAATAAAGGTACTATTAATTCAACTGCTGAAACAAAAAGAACAGTAAAAACAGTAATGGATTCTCTTAGAAAATCATATGAAGGATCCTATAAAGATCCTAAATCATGGATAGCAAGAGTATTACCAAAAAATGGAGAAGAACCATATGATGGGTTTTATATAAGGATGAATAATACACAATTTACTGGTGATAGTGTTTTAGAAGATAAAATTGAAGAAGAATATTTAAAAAAATTCGATAAAAACTTTTAATAATGGCTTATTATCCTAAATCTCAAGTACAAACAAATCTTTATACTAATGGAAAAGAACTTGCTTACGTAAGTACTAGAGAAGAGTATGTAGGTAGATATTGGAAAACCTCAAAAGGTACATATTATTCTGGTCAAAATCCAAATACTCCAAACTCAGAGCCTTTAATGCCAATGGTAGAAGTAGAAGATAATCCATTACTTCCTCCAACAATAGTAGATGGTTATGATGTAGACCAAATCCCATCTAGAAAACCTGGCTTTTGGACGGTAACAGACCTTGGTTATAAAAAATCTCAATTACCAAAACCAGGAGATCAACCTTTAAGTTTTTATCCTATACCAACAGAAAAAGATTACAATTTAGGTGAATTTCAAAGATATTTTTTAAATAGAATAGGAAAAGGAATGTATATAGAAGTAAACCAATTAACTTACAGTCAATATGAAGCTAAAGACTCAAGAGCACAATGGGCTTTATATACACCCTTTAAAATAACATGGGAATTAACAGGCATTAGAAGTGGTACTAAAAATTCTGCATTTGAAATAAATAAAAGAACGGTAGAAAGAATACAACAAAATTTAAATTTAGTAGCATTTGATAAATATTTTAAAAATAAATTTGACCAATTCTTCCAATTTGCAGAAAATGAAAATTTATACACAGCAGGAGGAGAATTTTTAGAAGAAATAAAAACACCTGGATACCCAACAGTTAGAAAAGATTATAAAGGTTATTACCATATTCATCCTGATAAAGGGCCTATGGTTGGGAGACAACATGTAGATGCTCCTCATAATTATTTAATCCCAATACCTACTGAAATTAAAAAATACGAAAAAAGAGAACAAATGATAGAAGATACTTCATCTAATACTCAACAGTCTGCTCCGTTACCTTCTTCTGGAGGATATGGTGGATATTAAAGTATTTCTTCGTATATTAGGTTCAAAATGGTTTTATGTATTGGTTGATAGAAGAAGATAGTCAAATTAAAGTATTAATTAATAGTGGTTATAAAAAGGCTTTTATAGAAGTAATACCATATAGTGACAATAATCACCCAATTAATAATAAAGTATCATTACTGTATATTCGGCCATTAGGTGCGCAAAAAGGGTTTATGATATGTGTATCACATAGTGAGGCTTTTAGTGTTAATAATACGTTAATAGACACATTACTTAGCAAATTTGATGTGTTGTATTGTAGGGATAAAAAAGAAACATTACATTATTACCCTCTAAAAGCTCTATATGACATAAATCAACCCCCTAATCCGTATATACGACCAACAACTAAAACACATGATATATTCTATTATAGAAATAAGGATAAAGATGATATAAATACAATTATTCCAATTGTAAAACATTTTGAATTGTGTGAAAACATTTTTAATGATTTAAAAGAAAATATAAACCAAATTAAAACGCCATATGCAGAATTTTTCAATACAAAAACCTCATTGGTATTCAACGCCATCGAGAGAAGTGGAATACAAATACATAACAAAACCTTCGGAGAATACTTTTACGATGAAAAAGGATCCAAGGTTTACACACAATATAACTTAAAAACATTAACATCAAGACCAAGTAATAAATTTAAAGGAGTAAATTATGCCGCACTTAACAAAGAAAATGGATGTAGAAAAGCTTTTATACCAGCTAATGATATTTTTTATGAAATTGATATTAGTGCTTATCATCCTAGTTTGTCTTGTCGTCTCATTGATTATAATTTCCCCACTGTGGATATTCACGATCATATGGCGAAACTTTATAAAGTAAGCTATGCCAAGTCAAAGGAATTAACATTTAAACAATTATACGGAGGAGTATTTCAACAATACGAACACCTGGAATATTTTCAAAAAATAAAAAAGTACATAAATAAATTATGGAATGATTTTAAGGAAAAGGGATGGGTTGAGTGTCGTGTTTCGGGTTATCATTTTGATGATAGTAAATTAGAAAATATGAATCCACAAAAACTTTTTAATTATTCGTTACAATGCTTGGAGACGTCAATGAATGTTCGTATACTGTGGGACGTACTTAAATTATTAAGAGGTAAAAAAACAAAATTAGTATTATATACGTATGATTCATTTTTGTTTGATGTGGATAAGAAAGAGATAAAGATAATTGATGAAGTTAAGAAAGTGTTTAATAAATATAAGTTTAATATAAAATCGAAACAAGGTTATGATTACCAATTTGGAGACCCTTCCTAATATGTATAACGTGAATTATGACGTTATAACTAACGTTCAAAACATCAAAGATTTGAATAATAAATTATTTTGCACGTTTACTAATTTAGAAAGTTTAGACGAGTTAGTCGATTCTTTAAAAAGTAAATACAACATTATATATAATAAAATGTTTGTCCTTGAAATTATTGGTAAGGACGAATACGTAGTAACCTATAATGTTGAGCAAGGAAACGTTCATACTATTCCTGAAAATACTATTTTAGTTCATAGAAAAAAGGAATCAAATACCTTATATACTATTAATGCTCTTAATGAATTAATTAAAAAATTAAATGGTGGTGTCGTAGATACTAAATATCAAGTAGATTGGCAGCACTATAAGAATTGTATTTTATTAACCCAACATAATGAGTTAAATCAATTAAATACAAAGATTTATAAAATAATTGAAATATAGTTTGGATTTCTAAATTGTATTTCGTATATTGTAGTTACATTTAAAAAAGTTATAAAATTATGGATTTATCAATGCTTAAACAGAAGTTGGATACTCTCCAACAAAAACAACCCCAAGGCCAAAAACGAGATTATAGTTTGACGTTTTGGAGACCTACTGTAGGTAAACAACAGATTAGAATAGTACCTAGTGCTATTAATTCAAAAAACCCATTCACGGAACTTAAGTTTTATTATGGTATTACTAACAAAGTAATGGTTTCACCTCTTAATTTTGGTGAAAAAGACCCTATTGCTTTATTCGCTTCTAAACTTAGAGAAGAATATAATAAAGAAAATTATGTTCTAGCTAAAAAATTAGATGCTAAAACTAGAATCTTTGCTCCTGTAATTGTTAGAGGTGAAGAAGATAAAGGTGTTAGACTATGGCAATTTGGAAAGTTAATTTATGAAGAATTACTTTCACTAGCTGTAGATGAAGAAATAGGGGATTATACAGATATTGCTTCTGGTAGAGATATCACAGTTGAAACTGTAGGTCCTGAATCAACTGGTACTCAATACAATAAATCATCTGTTAGGGTTAGATTAAAACAAACACCACTAAGTGAAGATGCTGCTTTAGTAGAAAAATGGACTAAGGAACAACCTGATCCAACTAAAGAATTTAAAAGATTTACATTTGATGAAATGAAATCAGCATTAGAAAAATGGTTATCCCCAGAAACAGAAGAGGAAGGAGATATTGTATCTGAACCAGCTGAGGATTTCGATAGTGATCCACCTAAATCTAGTTTTAGTTTGGATACTTCAAAGGCTAAAGAAAATAAAAGCGATAAGTTTGATTCATTATTTGATGATGATAAAGATAAAACAGACGACTTACCGTTTTAAATATGGCCAGAAAAAGTAAATCATTATCGGCGGCTGTCTCCAAGGAAATTCAATCAAAGTTTGATTTAAATGCCTTTAAGAATAAAAAGGGATTAGATAAAAATATCAAATTTAAGGACCAGGAATGGATTCCATTATCCAAAGCGTTTCAAGACGTAACTTCCATTCCTGGTATTCCTATGGGACACATTGTGTTACTAAGAGGACACTCCGATACAGGAAAAACAACAGCAATGATAGAAGCAGCAGTATCAGCTCAAAAGAGAAATATACTACCTGTTTTTATTATTACTGAGATGAAATGGAATTGGGAACATGCAATTCAAATGGGTCTTGATATTAATATTACTCGTGATGATGAAGGTGAAATTATCGATTATGAAGGTAATTTTATTTACGTAGATAGAGAAACTATTAATTCTATAGAAGATGTAGCTGGATTTATTTTAGATTTAATGGACGAACAAAAAAGAGGTAATTTACCTTATGATTTATTATTCTTATGGGATAGTATTGGTTCTGTACCTTGTGAAATGTCACTTAAATCAAATAAAAATAATAATGAGTGGAATGCTGGAGCTATGTCAACTCAATTTGGAAATAATGTAAATCAAAAGATTACATTATCTAGAAAAGAATCTTCACCATTTACTAATACATTAGTATGTGTAAATAAGGTTTGGACACTTAAACCAGAATCACCTATGGGTAAACCTAAATTAATGAATAAGGGTGGTTATGCAATGTGGTTTGATTCGACATTTGTAGTTACATTTGGTAATATTATGTCTGCAGGAACATCTAAAATTAAAGCAATTAAAGATGGTAAACAAGTAGAATTTGCTAAAAGAGCTAATATACAAATTGATAAAAATCATATTAATGGGGTTACTACTAGAGGTAGAATAGTAATGACTCCACATGGTTTTATTCTTGATAGTGATAAAGATCTTAAAAATTATAAAAAAGATCACGCTGAAGAATGGGCTAAAATTTTAGGTGGAGGAGATTTTGATGTAGTTGAAGAGGGAGATGAAGTACAAGACATATCCCAATTTGAAAAAGAACCAGAATAAAAAATGAAGCATAAAGAATTATTTAAGTTACTGGATGATATTCAGGAACAGGGGGAAGAGCCAACTCAAAAAAGACATGATAAAGTATTACTAATAGATGGGTTAAATCTGTTTTTTAGAAACTTTGCAATGTTAAATATGGTTAATCCTGATGGAGTTCACATTGGTGGGTTAGGTGGATTTCTTCGTAGTTTAGGTGCTTTAATTAAACAAACCCAACCAACATCTGTTTATGTAGTATTCGACGGAGCAGGATCGGCAACTAACCGTAAAAACCTGCTCCAAGAATACAAATCTGGTAGAAATCTTCAACGAATTACTAATTGGGAAGTATTTGAGGATCTTGATGAAGAACATGATTCAAAAGTAGACCAAATAGTACGTTTAATTCAGTATTTAAAATTGTTACCTATAAAAACCACTATAATAGATAAGGTAGAAGCTGATGATGTTATAGCTGTGTTATCTGACAAATTAGTTGAAAAATTTAATTCAACTGTTTTTATAGTTTCTAGTGATAAAGATTTTGTCCAATTAGTATCTGATAAAATAATATTATACAGACCAATGGAAAAAGAATACTATACAGATAAAACAGTATTTGAAAAGTTTGGTGTGTTAGCTGAAAATTTTATTTTGTATAAAACATTATTAGGTGATAATTCTGATAGGATCCCAGGAGTAAAGGGTTTAGGTGAAAAAGGTATTTTTAAAAAATTTCCTGAATTAAAAACTCATCCTATTACATTAGATGAAATTTTTAACATTTCTGCTAGGAAATTTAAAGAACATGTTGTATATTCTAGAATAGTACAAGATCAAGAAAGATTAAAAACAAGTTATAAAGTTATGGATTTAAGTACTCCTATGATTGATGAATTAGAAAAAGAGTATCTTAATGATTTAATTGAAAAAGATATACCTGAGTTAAATATTAAATTTTTTGTATCATTATATAATGAAGACAAATTAGGAGGTATGATTAGGAATTTAGAAACTTGGTTAAAAGATATATTTTTAAAATTTAAAGGTTATAAAAATTGACATTACAGACATTAAATCAATACGGACCAGATTTTCAAATAAAAGTTTTATCTTCTTTATTAACACATAAAGAATTTTTAACTAACATACATGATATCATTTCTGATGAGTTTTTTGAAAATAGTGCCCATAAATGGTGTATAAAGCAAATACTTAATTATTACGATAAGTATCATACAACTCCCTCAATGGAGGTTTTAAAAGTTGAATTACAAAAAATAGATAATGATGTATTGAAAATATCTATTAGAGATCAACTAAAACAAGCTTATGTTTCATCTGATGAGGATTTAAAATATGTACAAGAAGAATTTACTAATTTTTGTAGAAACCAGCAATTAAAAAAAGCATTAATGAGTTCTGTTGATTTATTAAAAGCAGGAGATTTTGATGGTATTAGAATGCTTGTTGATGGTGCTTTAAAAGCTGGACAAGATAAAAACGTAGGACATGAATATAATAAAGATATTGAAGAACGTTATAGAGAAAATTCAAGACAAACTGTACCTACACCTTGGGAACGTATTAATGAATTATTACAAGGTGGATTGGGAAATGGAGATTTTGGTCTTATTTTTGGTAATCCTGGAGGTGGTAAATCGTGGTCTCTTGTAGCTTTAGGAGGTTATGCAGTTAGATTAGGTTATAATGTTATTCATTATACTTTAGAATTAGGTGAGGATTATGTTGGAAAACGATATGACGCTTTCTTTACTAAAATACCAGTTAATAAAACGGACAAATTAAAAGAAAGAGCTGAGGAAGTTGTAAAAGAACTACCAGGTCAATTAATTATTAAAGAATTTCCAACAGGTCGTGCAACAATATCTACAATTGAATCCCATATCAATAAAGTAGAAAATATGGGAATTAAAGCTGATTTAGTACTTATTGATTATGTAGATCTTCTTTCATCAAGAAAGAAAAATCGTGAACGTAAAGATGAAATTGATGATATTTATAGCAGCACAAAAGGATTAGCTAGAGAATTAGATATTCCTATATGGTCTGTTTCACAAGTAAATCGTGCGGGTGCAAAAGATGAGATCATTGAAGGTGATAAAGCAGCCGGATCTTATGATAAATTGATGATTACTGATTTCTCAATGTCTTTGTCTAGAAAAAAAGAAGATAAAGTAAAAGGAACAGGTAGATTTCATATTATGAAAAATAGATACGGTATGGATGGTCTTACTTTTGGAGTAAAAGCAGATACTGCAACTGGTCATTTTGAGGTACATAATTATAACACAGACTTTGATGAGGAAGAAACATTAACTCCAAATACTCAATCTAATAAGTTTGATACTGATGTAGATCAATATGATAAAGCGTTATTAAGAACTAAATTTTTTGAATTAAAAGACTAATTAAAACAAATTACATGGCAAAGAAATCATTATTACAAGAAAGGGTTGTATATAAACCCTTCGAATACCCAGAAGCATTTGATTTTTATCTAAAACAACAACAAGCCCATTGGTTATGGACAGAAGTACCAATGATGGCTGATGTTAATGATTGGAAACAAAATCTTAACGACACAGAAAAAAATATTATAGGTTCAATATTAAAAGGATTTGCTCAAACAGAAACAGTAGTAAATGATTATTGGTCTACTTTAGTTACTAAATGGTTTAGAAAACCTGAAGTTATTGCAATGGCAGTAACTTTTGGATGTTTTGAGACTATTCATGCCGAAGCTTATTCTTTATTAAATGAAGAATTAGGATTAGATGATTTTGCTGAGTTTTTAGAAGATGAAACTACAATGGCTAAAATAGAAAATTTAATGAATGTTAGAGATGATCATGAAGGTAATCCTAATTGGCATGAAAGAGCAAAATCATTAGCAATATTTTCAGCATTTACTGAAGGTGTAAATTTATTTTCTTCATTTGCTGTTTTATTATCATTTAAATTAAGAAATTTACTTAAAGGTGTAGGTCAAATAGTAGAGTGGAGTATTAGAGATGAATCTTTACATTCAAATGCTGGATGTTGGTTATTTAGAACTTTATTAAAAGAACACCCAGAATTAGATACACCTGAATTAAAAGCTCAAGTTGAGGAAGCAGCTTTATTATCTTTAAAACTTGAATTAGACTTTATAGATAAAGTATATGAAATGGGAGATTTAGAAGGATGTTCTAAATATGATTTAGTTTCTTTTATCAAACATAGAGTTAACACTAAAATGGGAGATTTAGGATATAAACCCATTGTAAACGGAATTGACAAAGAAGCAGTACAGAGAATGAGCTGGTTTGATAATTTATCAGCTGGTAAACAACATACTGATTTTTTTGCTAATAGAGTAACTAATTACTCGAAAGGAGCTCAAAATTGGGACCCTTCAGATTTATTTTAATTATTAATAAAAAACAAAAACAAAAAATGAAAAATTATTTAATTATTTTATTATCTCTTATTTTTATAGGATGTAATAATACCGAAGTATCTGAACAAGAATTCACACCTACTTTTAGTCTTGATTATAGTCAAGGTTGTCCAAGTGGTGGTCCTGTAATAGGAGAAGATGAAGTTAGTTTCGGAGCTGGTAGAGTTAGATCAGCTAAAGGATACAAGAACATTTCTAAAATTAGTGCCACAGTGGATATTTCACAAATGAAAAATCTAAATTTTGTAAATGCAGCTTTTTATATGGTTAAAAGTCAAGCACAATATTGTGACTCAGGTAATTCTGGTTCTCCATTTTGTGATGAAATTGATTTTATTGAAACTAATGGTAATGTAGCTACTCAAAGTACTATTCATTTAAATGATAAGCAAAATTATCAATGGGCATTCTTAAATGCTGATACTTCTTGTTTTACATCTACATCAGGTACAGGTATTACAGATGCAGGAAAAATAGATCCTTCATCTCCATTTAATATAGTAACTGAATTTAATGATGATTATACTAACATGACCACTACTTTTATTCAAGGAGATAATAGTGTTGTAGTATATGATTTTCAAAATGGAGTTGCTGGAGAAGGTAGTAATTTATCTAGTCTAGATGGTTTAAAAGAAGATATGGAAAATGGATGGAAATTAGTTGCTTCATTATGGCAAGGATTTGCTCCTAACCCAGATAATTTATACAATTATAATGATCCAAATTGTAAAAATTGGTCTGATGTATGTGATGGTTCTTGGAAAATCTCTAATGTTAAAGTAGTAGCAGAAAGTGAAGTTGAAGATGTTGCAGTTGAAACTTCACCAGCTAAATTTACATTAACTGTAATTAATAAAACAGATCAAGATTTTAGATGGGAACAAAGTTGGGGTATGACAGGTCCTCAAAAAGGAGTTGTTAATGCTGGTGGTACAGTTAAATTATCTTCTAATGAAGTAGATTCGGATAGAATTAATTTATATATTAATCCACCTAAAAGTATAGCAAAACCAAATCCTGCAAATGGAAATTTTGGAATGCAGTATGGATGGGATGGTCATATAGCTAGAGTGTATTGTTGTAATACTTGTAATAAGGGATACCCAACAAAAGATATCCATTACCCAGGTACTAATTGGGTTTATACAACTCAATGGGAAAAAGATCCTTGTGTACAAACTAATACTACAAATACAGTAACTATAACAACACAACCTTTTACAACAGAAAAATAAAATGGTAGAGTCACTAATAATAATTGTTATGCTTGGTGTTTGTATAGGAGCATTAGTTGTCTCTTTAAGTGGTAAAAATAAAGTGGGCTGCCAAAGCTCTAATTGTAAATGCAATAATAATAATGGATAATAATTTAATAGCAGACTATAGTAAGTGGACATCAGGAAAAGAATATCCTGAATGGATGGATGAAATTTCATTAGCAACAATTTCTAAAGGTTACCTACTACCAGGAGAAACAGTAAGGGGGGCGTATAGAAGGGTTGCTAATGCATCCGCAGCAAGATTGAAAAAACCTGAATTAGCTACTAAATTTTTTAAATATATTTGGAATGGCTGGATTGGCCTTGCCTCTCCAGTCATATCAAATATGGGAACAGATAGGGGTTTACCAATTAGTTGTTTTGGTGTAGATACACCTGATTCAATACGTGGTATTGGATTAACTAACGCAGAACTAATGAAATTAACAGCATCCGGTGGAGGTGTAGGTATTAGTGTATCTCGCATTAGACCACGTGGAGAAGGTATATCGGGAAATGGTAAATCGGAAGGAGTAGTTCCTTGGTGTAAAATCTATGATTCTGCTATTATTGCTACTAATCAAGGTAATGTTAGAAGAGGAGCAGCCTCTGTTAATTTAGATATAGAACATCCTGATATTGATGAATTTTTAGAAATTAGAAGGCCTAAAGGTGATCCTAATAGACAATGTCTCAATTTACATCAATGTGTGGTTGTTGGGGATTCTTTTATGAGAAAATTAGAAGCTAGAGACCCAGATTCTATGAGTAGATGGGCTAAAGTTTTAAAAGCTAGAATGGAAACAGGAGAACCTTATATTATGTTTAAAGATAATGTAAATAAAAATAATCCTATAGCTTATAGAATGCATAATTTAGAAGTATCAATGACTAATATTTGTTCTGAGATTACTTTATTTACAGATGAAGAACATTCATTTATTTGTTGTTTATCATCTTTAAATTTAGCTAAATGGGAAGAGTATAAGGATACAGATTGTATACAAATGGCCATTTGGTTTTTAGATGGCGTAATGCAGGAATTCATTGATAAATCTAATGGTAAGGACTCTTTAAAAAGAACACATAATCATGCTAGGAAAGGTAGAGCATTAGGTTTAGGTGTAATGGGTTGGCATACTTTCTTACAACAGAAAAATTTACCATTTGCTTCAATAGCATCTACAGTTCATACAAGAAATATATTTAATAGAATTAGAAGTGAAGCTGAATCTGCTTCTATGGATTTAGCAGCCGAATATGGAGAACCTATTTGGTGTAGAGGTACTGGTATGAGAAATACTCATTTACTAGCAGTAGCCCCTACAGTTTCAAATTCTGTTATTTGTGGTGGTATTAGTGCTGGTATTGAACCTTTACCTGCTAATGTTTATACATTTAATGGAGCTAAAGGTACATTTATTAGAAAAAATAAAGTTTTAGAAGATTTGCTTGAATCTAAAGGCGAAAACAAACAAAAATGGTGGAAACAAATGCTTGAAGATGGAGGTTCTGTTTTAGGTTTACCTGATGCAGTTTTAACACAAGAAGAAAAAGAAGTATTTTTAACATTTTCAGAAACTAACCAATTAGAATTAGTTAAACAAGCAGCAGAAAGACAAAAATACATTGACCAAACTCAATCATTAAATATATCATTTGACCCAAATGATTCACCAAAATGGATTAACCAAGTGCATATGGAAGGTTGGAAACTTGGTGTCAAAACATTCTATTATTTAAGAACTGACTCAGTAATTAAAGGAGATTTAGGAAGTCGCCAGGCAGATTGCCTTTCTTGCGACGGATAGATAAATCTAAAGATATCCTCACATATTTATAGGTAAACATAAATAGATCGTAATATGAGGATATTAATATTAATCGTCGCTTTATTCTTATCTATTCCTGTCAACGCGCAGTCAGGATTACCTATCATAAATGATAAGGAAGAGCCAAAGAAGAATTTCTTTAAAGAGTTTTATAATGACTTCTTTAAATACGCTACCATATATGGAGCAGGTGACTATAGAGCACCATACGAATCATCAGACAAAAAATACTTAATTAGACAACCAGAAGGTGCTGGATTATATGATGTACCTATTGTTGAAGATGTTACTGAATATTTTCCATCGGATTATAGAATTGGATTTGGTATTCGTAAATTAGGTAGATTTGGATATGAAAGAAAACCAGGTAATTTTTGGACTGGAGATCAAAATTTAGAAAGACAAAATGCACTTATAGCACCTACTTCTGCTGTAACAGGTTGGGAATATTTATTTCATTTTGAAAAAGAAAGACGTAGAGGTGAAGAGTGGGAAAATCAAAGATATTTCTTAAGACATACTGGTAAATACCATATTGTTAAACTAGAATCTAGATATCAAGGTGCTTATGATTTTAATTATAATGCTGCTGATGTTAGAGCAAGATTACCAATAGGAAAGAAATTTAGTATTTCTGCTGGTGCTGCTTTTAGAACACATGAAAGAGTTTATGGTGTTAATCCTTATGAAATTTGGGTTAGTGCTTTAGATGGTGATGGTAATCAAGTAAATTATTGGTATGAATTAGCATATGAATATGGTTACACAGATGCCTTTTACCAAACGGAAATTTATAACCCAGTAACTGGTGAACAACAAAATGTTGCAGGTTATTTTTGGTATAATCCAGATGGACAAGTTGTAGCTTCTTCCGATCCTCAATTTAGAGATGGTCCTTATAAAAGATTAATTTCACTATATAATAACGAAGTATTAGGTAATACTGGTACTTTTGGTTTAGTAAGTCCAGTTGTAGGATTTGATTTTTACCATTATAAATCAAATTTCTGGGCTCATTTATATGGTTCAGCATATTTACCTTACCACAAATATGTAATGGGTGATAAAGATGATTATGGTAGAGTACCTTTATCTTATTTATTTAGAGATAGTTGGGATCAATATGGTTTAGCTGATGCAGCAGAAGGAGAACAATGGTTGGATTATCAAGCAGGAGCAAATATAGGGTGGAAATTAAGTAAGTCCATAGGATTGTTTGCAGAGGGAGAATATACAAAAATGTGGGACTCAGAATTTTTTATTACAACGTTTGGGATAAATTATACATTTAGATAAAATGGCAAAGCAAATAGGAGAAGATACTAAAGTTACATTAGACTTAAAAACAATAGGGATGATTGTAACTTTTATAGTTATGTTAGCAGGTATGTGGTTTACGTTACAAGCTGATATAGCAGAAGCAAAAGAACTACCTCTCCCTGAAATAGATAGGATCGAATATGATTTAAAAGATGAATTGATTCGACAAACAATAATGGATACACAAGACGATGTGGATAAGATTTTAGAGGAAATCGAAAAGATAGATGAGCGTCTTTATGAGATCCAAAAAAATAGATAACTATGAGGACATTAATCCTTATTTTGTTATTTTTTCTACCATTCACAGCTCTGGGACAACAGTGGGCTGATGATGAACAATTAGATAAAATAATTAATAGCAAAGAAGCCTTTGGAGATGATGAATCTTCAATAATTGTTGTAGAATTTTGGGCAAAATTCAACGAAGTAAATGCATTCCCAGACTGGGATAAATTGCAGGGTGTTCAATATTATCGCGTGGATATTGCAAAAGCACCAAAAGCCAAAAAAGAATACAGAGTTAGAATGGCACCTACCATTATTATATTTAAAGATGGTGTAAATGAAGAAAGTTTTAAAGCAGGATTAGATTTAGAATGTCCTGTAGATTTATCAGAGCTCCAGGATACTATACAAGAAGTTAAAGAGGCAAGTGCATTTTAATATTTATAATAAATAAAAATAACGGTTGCATGATAATTAATTAAAAAAATTATTATGGCATTTAGTAAATTGTTTAAAGATAATAACGACATAAACGAAAAAGCAGTAGTTGGATTTGCATCATTTGCAATAATGACAATATTCGCTATTGTAGATTTAATAACTGGATTTTATGGAAAAGATCTAGCTATCCATGAATATATATATGATTCATTCTTAATCATAACATTAGGTTGTTTTGGTATTGCTGAAGTTGGAAAAATATTTGGAGCAAAAGATAAAGCACCAGAACCACCAGCACCCGAACCTAATTCTAAACCTGGCATCAATATTAATATTGATGGTGACGATTGGTAACAAATTTAATTAGTTGCTAGTTATCGTATTGTTTAACTAAAACCCCAATTTTATGGAAATTCTAAACAAGATCGGCTCTTGGGCTGATAAACTGACTCAAGTAGGAGTTAGTGTAGTTGCTTTAGGTGTAGTATTAGAAGTACTATTTTCTGGAGCAGGAATCCCATTTTGGCCTAATATATCAGTAGTTGATAATATTATGGCTATTTTAGGATCATTAAATGCCGAAGGGCTATTAGGACTTGTAGGTGCTTTTATATTGTACCACATTCTTAAGAAGTAATTAGTTTGCAATATTTATACCCGCACCTTAGGGTGCGGGTTTTTATTAACTTAAATTTAGAATATGAAATTAGAAGTAATTAGATTTAGCTCTCAAAATGATTCTACATTAGGTTTATTATTTGATGTTACTAATAGTAGAAAGTTTTTATGTTTTACATTAGAAGATGAAGCAAGGGATACAAAAATAATGGCTGAAACTAGAATACCTGAAGGTATTTATGAATTAAAATTGAGAACAGTAGGAGGATTTCATGGTAGGTACTCTAAAAAATACGGATCTTGGCATAAAGGAATGATACATGTTCAAAATGTACCTAACTTTAGATATATTTTATGGCATACAGGTAATACAGATGAACATACAGCAGGTTGTCTTTTATTAGGAGATACAAGTCAACAAAACATCAATAAAGAAGGATTTATAGGAGCATCAACAGCGGCTTATAAAAGAGTTTATCCAAAAATAGCAGATGCAATACTTTCTGGTAAACAAGTAAGAGTTAGGTATATTGATTTTGATGATAATATTAGGCATAGTTAATATTAATTAAATAGTTTTATATGTTAAAAAATTTAAAAAAAGGATTTTTACCTTTTCTAATCGGATTTTCTGCAATATCAGTTTCTGGATCAGCAGCATTTTACTCAGTATTTGGTTTAAGTAAATTATTTGCGGGGGCAAGTATGGAAGTTATTATTATGGCAGGTTCATTAGAAGTAGCCAAGTTAGTAACAGCTTCATTATTATATCAATATTGGGATAAAATAAATAAAATATTAAGAACTTATTTATCTATAGCAACTATAATATTAGTAATAATTACTAGTATGGGGATTTATGGATTTTTAAGTGCAGCCTATCAAGATACTTTTAATCAATTAACTTATGTAGAAAATGAAAAGAAATTTATACAACAAAAAGTAGATTTTTACCAACAAGATTTAACAAGATATGATAAAGAACTTCAACAAATATTGGACAATATTAGTACTCTTAGTAATGCCAAATCACAATCCATACAAATCAAGGACACCAGTGTGGTTGGAGGCATTCGAAACACCATTTCCACAGCTGAGTTACGCCTGGCACAAAATAGAATTACAGTTGAGGAAAATAATAGAAAAAATGTTCAAGTAAAAAGAAATATAGCAGTAGATTCACTTCGTAGGTATCAATCTAAAATATTAGAACTTGATAATAACACAGAAGTAGCTGCAGAATTAGGTCCACTTAAATATATATCGGGACTAACGGGTTATCCAATGGATAAAATTATAAATGTATTATTACTAGTTATAATTTTTGTATTTGATCCTTTAGCTGTTTCTTTAGTAATAGCAGCTAATTTTGCTTTTAACCAAGCTTATCCTAGAAAAAAATATATTGATAATTTATATGGAGAAAAAATAGAAGAGCCTTCACCTAATGTATTTGATAATTATACTGATAAAGATGAAGAAAGAATGGATATTATAGGCCAAAATGGTAATGAAGGTGAACATTATGAAATAGAAGAAGATGAGGATAGTGACGTAGAGTTAGTAAAACAAAAAATATCTGGTTTGAAAAATAAGATTAGGGAACGAGAAATGAACAAGTAGAAAGTCTTATATATTTATAACCATCGAAATATAGATAAAAACTTATAAAAAATGATTTATACCTCAGAAAACCCAGGACCATGGCAAAAGTGGATTACAAAGCCAGAAAATGCTAAATTAAATATACAAGAAGCAAGGTCAAAATACTTAAAAGAACAATTATTGTTTGAACAACAATATCAAAATTATATGATTAATCAGGCATCTACCCTGAATTGGAATGGACAATTTGCACAAGGTGGTCCATCTTCAAACACTATTATGAGTAATAGTGGGTTTTCAGCAGGTGCTTTAGCAACAATATCAGGATTTACTTCAACTATTACTTTACAATATGAGCAACCAGTTAGAGTATCAGGTACCCCTCAAATTATTATAGGAAATAGTCAAGCAGGTGGTGGTTCTTCCGCACTTGTTACTTATGATTTTTCATCTCTTTCAGCTTCAGGTAGATCATTAACATTCTCATATACACAAGCTGCAAGTGCTAACGGAACAGGAGTAGTTGCAAGACATGTATTACCAATAGATGGAGAATTATTTGATGCCATTACACAACAAGCAACATCTCCAACTCAAGGATCAAAAACAGGTATATCTGGGGTTTATGCTTCAGGTGCAGGTGGATCAGGAGGTTCAAATATTACAGCTGATATTGAAATTAGTGCTTTACAAAATGCAACAAGTATTGTAGTTAAAACAATTACAGGTGGTGATACATTCCAACCAGGTAATACAATTACATTTGCAGGATCAGATCTTGGTGGATCTGGTAGTTTAATTGTAACCCTAAGAAGTGCTGATTTAACAGGAGACGTATTAACTAATGATGCAGGTACAATTAATCTAAATAGTGGTACAATCGTTAATGAAAATGACGAAAAAGCAGCAGATTTAAATTATGGTGGATCAGATCCAGCAATTAAAACAGCAGTTGCTTCATAATAATAATAATTTTATTTAGAGAAAAATATGAGGAAACTTGGTTTCCTCATTTTTTTTTCGTATATTTACGTAAAATCAAAGTTATGAGAGAATGGTATGAATTCAATAGAGATGCAGTCAAAGAGTTTTTGAAAAAACCAGTGGAAAGTATTGTATCTTTTTTATTTATTGCATTAGTGTTTTATTTATTATATATTAGTTTGTGGATATTTTGTCCATGTTAGTTATGAAAAAATTAGATATTATATTATTTTTAGTTTGGTGTTGTTTATTTTTAACAATATATTTCCCACTATATTATTTTTTTAAATTTTTAGGACTTTAATGTTTACACCACCATTTAGTAGAAAACATATAGAAAAGCATCTTAATAGTAATTATCAAAAAATAAATTACAATAAATTTAGGTGGTGGAGATGGTATCAAGATAAAAACACCCCTTTACCTTATAAGGCGGATTTTAGAGATAAAATATTAAATGGTGATTTTGATCCTTCTGGTTATCAATGGCAAGCTTGGTTATGTGAACACATGTTAAATGACATACTAAAAGAATGTGAAGATGATTACCAAAAATATTTAGAAAAAACCAAATTATTAGGAGCTAGAAGAAAAAGATTACTTGAAGACTACGAGAATGATGAAAATACCAAATTAGATTCTATGTATAATCATTTTAGAAAATATTTTGGCATTGATAGAAAACAAGTAGAAGAGGAAGCTTTAAAATGTCGTGGAGATTTAATTGATCTTTATTACATTATAGAAGATAAATACAGAAAGAAATTGATAATATCCAAAAGAGGAAGACCTAAAAAATATGCCTAAAATATCACATGAAGTACCTAGATGTCTTTTATTAGCATCTCAAGAATTTAATGATTATGATTATTGCCTGCCTCATCTTTTAGACCTTGATGAAGAATATAAGCAATATTTCTTAGATGCCAAAAAGCAGGGTCGTTATATTATTATGGATAATTCACTTCATGAATTAGGAAAAGCTTATGATCATAAAAGATTACTTCATTGGATAAATGAATTAAAACCAAATGAATTTATTGTTCCTGATTATTGGATGGAAGGACATATGACAGCTGCTCAAGCAAAATATTGGAAGCAATATAAATACCCTAAAGGGACTAAAATAACAGCTGTAATTCAGGGTAAGGATAAAAACGACGCATATTTATGTGCCAGTTTATTAGATAACTTAGGTTATGATAAATTATGTGTTTCATATGGAGCAACTTGGTATAACGATTTTTACCCTCATTCAAATTCAGATATGGGCAAGGCATTAGGTAGAGTAAGATTTGTTCAAGGATTATTAAAATTAGAACAATTTAAAAATACTAAGTTTCATCTATTAGGTTGCTCTATACCTCAAGAATTTGGTTGGTATGATAATCATCCCCAAATAGAATCAATTGATACTTCAAACCCAATAATGGCGGCTTTAGAAGGTACAATGTATAGTGAAAGTGGATTAAATATAAAACCGAAAGCTAATATGAATGATCATTTTGAAACAAAATTTGAGGATTTTGATTATCATTTAGTTTTACATAATACAACAGTATTTAGAGAAATAAACGGATTTAGGCCCTATCCGGAACATACTGGGTCATATTTTAATTTAAACAACAATGAATAAACATGCAGTTGTATCGCTAAGTGGAGGAATGGATAGTTCCACACTTTTACTCAGGGCGTTATCTGAGTACAATTCAGTTACAGCTTTATCTTTTGATTATGGTCAAAAACATAGAGTTGAACTAAAAAGAGCACAGTCTCTTATAGATTATTTAGCCAGTAAAGGTCACAATGTAACATATAAGCAAATTAAATTAGACGGTTTAGTTGACTTATTAAATTCTGCCTTAGTACAAGGTGGAGATGATGTTCCAGAAGGACATTATGAGCAAGATAATATGAAAGAAACAGTAGTACCTAATAGAAATAAAATGTTTGCCTCTATTACTCAAGCAGTAGCTTTATCTAAAGCAAATGCCACAGAGGAGCAAGTTGATATTTGTTTAGGAATACATGCTGGTGATCATGCAATTTATCCTGATTGTAGACAAGAATTTAGAGATGCAGATGATGCAGCCTTTAGAGTTGGTAATTGGGAAGCGGATAGAGTAGGATACTTTACTCCGTATTTAGACACAGATAAATTAGGTATATTAAAAGATGGATTGGTACTATGTGAGAAATTGGGTCTGGGATTTGATGAAGTTTATTCCAGAACTAATACTTCTTATAAGCCTTTTGCTAGTGGGAACAGTGATTATAAATCTGCTTCTTCTGTTGAACGAATTGAAGCGTTTATTGCTTTGGGTCGTCCAGATCCCGTTCAGTATGAAGACGAAACTGGCCCGGTGGCTTGGGAAGTAGCTAAATCATCAGTTGAAAAAGTTTTAGCTGATTATAATTAATTTATGAGGAAATTTTTAAATAATAAATATATAAAATTATTATTTAGCATCGCTATAATGGGTTCTGCTATACCTTCTATTTACCAAGATTTTACTTATGGTCATAGTGGTGAATGGACCCATTATGGAATGATGTTAGTTGGTGTTTTATATTTTATTGAATCTTTACTTTGGACTTTAGACTTATGGAAAAACGAGAGCAGTTAAAAAAAGCCTTAGAATATTATGAAATTATAATCTTTGAAAAGAAAGATTATGATGTAAATGACTTTTATAATTTAAAAAGAGAATTATTAAAAGGAGAACATTTGGATTTAATCCAAATATTTGAAGTACTGGAAGCTATGATTGAAAAAAGACATAGTGACCTAATGAATCGTAGATTAAATTTATTAACTATATGGTCCACAATATTTTTACCTTTATCTTTTTACACAGGTGTTTGGGGGATGAATTTTGATGATGTTCCTCTAATATCAGATGATCATGGATTTTGGATATTTACAGCTTTAACTATAGGTACTATAGTAGGAATGTGGACTTATTTTAAAAACAACAAATGGATATAGAAAAATTAGACATTAAACAGATTAAAGAAAGTTTTGAACACCCTGATGCTAAAAAACATCAGTTAGTAAGCTTTATAAAATCAGCTATTAGATTAGTAGGTTATACTCTTTTATTAGTTAATTTGGAGGTTGCAGTAGGGGTTCTTATATTGAGTGAAGTAATTGGTATAATAGAAGAATTAGTATAATATGAAAAAATTAATATATTTTAGTGCTCCATGGTGTGGACCTTGTAAATTATTAGGACCTACAATGGATAAAAGTGGATTACCTTTTCAAAAAATTAACATTGATGATGATTTAGAATTAGCATCTAAATATGGAGTTAGAAGTGTTCCAACACTTTTAATAGCAGATTCAAATGGAAATGAAGTTAAAAGATTAGTAGGTAATCATGATTTAGTAACAATAAAAAATTGGTATAATGGGTAAATTTCAATCAAGCAAAGTATTTGACGGATTTAGTACAGTGTTTCGTCAGTGGAAAGCAGAAACAACACACTGTAGATTTGTTCACGGTTACGGAATTTCATTTAAAGTTTATTTTGAAGGTGATTTAGATGAAAGAAATTGGGTTTGGGATTTTGGAGGAATGAAAAGAGCTAAAACTAAAATTGATGGAAAATCACCTAAAGAATGGATGGATTATATGTTTGATCATACATTAGTTGTAGCTGAAGATGATCCTTATATTCAAGCTTTTAAACAAATGGAATCAGCAGGAGTAGCTCAAGTAAGAGTAATACCAGCTACTGGCGCAGAGAAATTTGCTGAATATATTTATAACAAGCTTAACAAGTTTGTTGGTGAAGAAACTGAAGGTAGAGTTAGAGTTACCAAAGTTAAATTTATGGAACATGGTAAAAATGCCGCTTGTTACGTAGAATAAGTTTTATATAGTGAATGAAAAACCACTTTAAAAAATTGACAATATGCACAAACAATTAAAAAGGATAGGAGACTATCAAAAAACACTGCCTGTATTAGAGTTATACACAGCAGTTCAATCAGAGGGTTCTAGACAAGGTTACCCCACAATTGTTGTTAGAACAACAGGATGTACTCATAGATGTTATTTTGGAGAAGGAGGATGGTGTGATTCTTGGTATACAAGTATTCATCCAGAAAAAGGAACTTATTGTTTCCAAGATATTATTGACATGTATGATGCCCATCCTCATATTAAAGAAATGATGTTAACTGGGGGTTCCCCTACAATGCATCCTGCTTTAGTAAATGAATTAACCCATTTTGCTCATGATAAAGAAATTTTTATCACAATTGAAACAGAAGGATCCCATTTCCTTCCTACCGATTATCCTATTAATCTGCTATCTATTAGTCCTAAGTTTAGCAACAGTATTCCAGTGGTGGGAGCTGTAACACCTACAGGTGCTATTGTAGATGAAAAGATGGTAAAAAAGCATAATTCAAAAAGAATGAATTTAGATGCAATTAAACAATCTATTGAATATCATTCTGATTATCATATTAAACCAGTAATAGATAAAGAATTATCTATGGTTCCTGAGGTAGATGAAATGATAGAAAAATTAAATATACCAGCAGAAAAAATATGGGCTATGCCTGCTGGGGATGATAGGAAATCTTTAATGGAATCCTATCCTATAGTTATGAACTTTGTAAGAGATAAAGGTTGGAGATTTACAGGAAGATCTCATATTATGGCTTTTAATACTGAAAGATGCGTATAAAATTAATTTATGGTTCTGACACAGGTAATACAGAATTAGTTACTGAGGATTTAGTTAAATTGTTAGATAACATAGAAGTAACTACAGTTGCTGATTTAACACCTGAGGATTGGGAATATGATAATTTTATTTTAGGAATACCTACTTGGTATGATGGTGAACTTCAAAGTGATTGGGAAGAATATTTTGAAGAATTTAAAACTATTGATTTCACTGGTAAAAAAGTGGCTATTTTTGGTTTAGGAGATCAATTAGGATATGAAGAATGGTTTTGTGATGGGATAGGTATTTTAGCTAAAGAAATTTTAAAAAACGGAGGTACAGTAATTGGATATACTACTAAGGATAAATCCTATGATTTTGAAACAACCCCAAAATCAATTATAAAGGATGATATGTTCTATGGTTTATGCATAGATGAGGATAATCAAGGTGAATTAACACAGGAAAGATTAAAGAATTGGGTTGAACAATTAAAATTAGAATATTAAAATGACTAAATTTGAAAAAAATTATGAATGGGTAGGTGATGTGGATTCTTACAAAGAACCAGAACCAAATGAACATTCAGTTAAATATAATGAACCAACTAGGAATTATGATTCCAAATATAAACCCAATAAAGATGATATTGAAACCTTCCCGGATTTACAAAATGGTCCTTCATCTTTAATTCAAGGTTCTCCTGTTGCTATTCAACAAGTAGGTATCCATAATTTTAGATTACCTTTAAAATATGCTACTAGAGATAAAAAAGTAGTTGAATTAGAAACTAAAGTAACAGGTACTGTATCTTTAGAAGCACATAAAAAAGGTATTAATATGTCTCGTATTATGAGATCATTTTATGAATATAAAAATGATGTTTTTAACATTAATAAATTAGAATCAGTTTTAGAAGCCTATCAATCTAAATTGAAAACCTTTGATTCTAAAATTGCACTTAAATTCTCTTATCCTATTATTAAAAAATCACTAAGATCAGATAATGAAGGGTATCAATATTATAATGTTACTTTAGAAGGGGACTTAAATAAAGAGGGTAAATTAACAAAATATATGCATTTTGATTTTGTTTACTCATCAGCATGTCCTTGTTCCTATGAATTAGCTGAATACGCCAGAAAATATAGAAATAAAGCAACAGTATCTCATTCACAAAGGTCAGTAGCTAGAATTTCTATTGAATTTGATCATATGGTTTGGATAGAAGAGTTACAAGAAATGTGTGATAGAGCCCTTAATACTGAAACTCAAGTAGTAGTTAAAAGGGAAGATGAGATGGCATTTGCTGAATTAAATGGTTCATATCTTAAATTTGTAGAGGATGCAGCTAGACTACTATATGAACAATTAATTGCAGATAAGAGAATAAAGGATTTTAGAGTAATATGTTCACATCAGGAATCACTTCATTCACATGACGCTATATCGGTTATATTACACCCTAATAGTAAGTTTTGTGCCGATGTTTCTCACGAAACATGGTCAAGTTTAATTCATATATCTTAAATGAGTAAAAAAGTATATTTAGAATGGTCTGAAATACACGAATGTGTAAAAATGCTATGTTATAAAATTTTTATGGATTACCCAAACATAGATTCAGTAATGGGATTACCGAGAGGAGGTTTAATCCCAGCAGTACTAATTTCACATGAATTAAATCTACCTTTTGTTTTACACCCAGGTAAAAATACTTTAGTTGTGGATGATATTAATGATACAGGACATACTTTAAGTAAAGCACCAGGTGCTTATTGGGCTGTGCTACATAATAAACCTACATCAAAATTTAAAGATTGTATTTACGCTAAAGAAGTAGGTGACCAATGGATAGTATATCCATGGGAAAGAGAAGATTCAGAAGCTATACCTGATTATTTAAAAAAGGTTGAGCACCTGAGAGATTCTCATTATATTGGTGGTATATCAGTACCAGGTGGGGCTAAAACCTCTTGGTGGAAAAAAATGAATTAATAATGAGTAAACAATTAACTATATTTGACGCACTAAATGATTATAAGGATGCACCTCCTAGTGTACCTTTTGTAGATGAAGTAGAAGTATTTAATGCTACATTTAATAAACCTAATAATTATGAACCTACAATTCCGGACGAGAAAGAATGGAAATTCGTCTATGATTTTGTCCTCGAAGAACTTGAGGAGTATAGAGAAGCTTGCCAACGAGGCGACATTGTGGAAGTTTTGGACGCTTTGTGCGACATTACTTATGTTTCCATTGGGAACGGTGTTATGCTACATGGTCTTAAAGATAAGATATGGCCAGCCTATCAAGAAGTACAAGCAAGCAATATGTCAAAAGCTTGTAAAACTGAAGAAGAAGCCATACAAACCGTCAGCCAAAGAAGTAAGGAACAAGGTGAGGCCTGTCATTATGAAAAGATTGATGAAGGAAGGTATATTGTATATAGATCACGAGACAGAAAAGTAATGAAATCAATTAATTATTTTAGACCTGATTTATATAAATTCTTTACAGATGATGAGTTACTAAAGTTTCATAAACCAAACGCTCTTATTTAATGTATAAAAAATGTTATGCTACAAATTTAGGTAAAAATAAATTCAAAATTCATTTATGGGACGAAGGAGGTTATGATGAAATTGAATGGAGTAATCCTGCATATATAGAACACCCTGAAGGTAAGCATATTGGTATTAATGGAGAAAAATTAGCTAAAACCTATAATTGGAGAAAAGATACTGCTAATATTCATTTTCATGATATGAAGCCTTATCAAAAATATCTTATTGAAAGATATGGTATTAATGATACTCCCTCCACAGGACATAGAGAAGTATTTTTTGATATAGAGTGTGAAATTGGAGGAGCTTTAACTGAAGATTATATAGCTGATGCTCCTATGCCTATTACTTCAATTGCTTGGTGGGATAAAACCCCTGATACATGGCACATTTTAATTTTAGATAAAGTTGGACAATTAAAACGCACTAAAGCTAAAAATAAAGAAATTATACCTTGCAGAACAGAAAATGAATTATTAGCTAAATTTATTGAAAATATTAGAGACATAGACCCAGATATTTTAATTGGTTATAATAGTGATTTTTTTGATATACCTTATTTGTATTATAGAATGTGTAATACAATAGGTGAGGAATTTGCTAGACATTTATCTCCAATTGGTAAAGTAAATTGTAAGAAAAATAATGATTATTGGTATAAACGAAATCAATTTGTAGAAATAGTAGGTATTGAGTCTTTAGATTATATTCGTTTACATAAAAAATATAGTTGGAAAGATGAACCTAGTTGGAAATTAGATGCTATTGGAGAAAAATATACAGGTATAGGTAAAGTAGAATATGAAGGTAATTTAGATCAATTATTTGAAACTGATATTCATAAATTTATTCAATATAATTTTCGTGATGTTGAAATATTAAAATTATTAGATGATAAACTACAATATATTGCTCTAACAAAAAACCTATCACATAAAGGAAAACATAATTATAGTGAAGTTTATTCTAATAGTGTTACCCAAGATGGAGCCATTTCAGCTTACTTATTATCCAAAAACGTAATACCACCTAGAAGAGATGAAAACCCAATTCATAAAAAGAATTATGCTGGTGGTTATTTATTTTGCCCTAAAGCAGGAATTTATAAGTATATGTTTGATGAAGATTTAACATCGCTATATCCATCTATAATTATGTCTATTAACATAGGAAAAGAAACACTCAAGGGACGTATTGTAGATGCTGATGATCGCAATAATAGATTGGGTCTTAACGATTTAAAAACCCGTGATCCTAATGAAGAACTAATTGTTGAGAATGCAAAAAGACAAAGAGCTAAAGTTAATGTTGGTAGATTAATATCCATGATTGAACAAAATAATTTATCAATATCTGCAAATGGAGTATTTTTTGAAACAGATAAAGAATCAGTATTATCTACTATTCTAAATAAATGGTTTAATGAGAGAGTTGATTATAAGAATAAAATGAAAAAAGCTTATAAAGCAGATGATAAAGAAAAAGGTGAGTATTATTATTTAATGCAATATACAATGAAGATTCTACTAAATAGCTTATACGGAGCTACAGCCTTAGGTAGTTTTAGATATGGTAATGTTATTTTATCAGAAGCCATTACATTATCTGGTCAAAGAATTATTCAAGAATCAGCATTATGTGCTAATAATCATATGAATAAAGTAATTAGAAATAAAATAAAATTAGAAGTATAATGACTCTAAATAAACAATCTATAAGAAAACATCATAAAATACTTGCTAATGGAAAAGCTATAAGCAAAGAAGAACTAATAATAATGAGTCAGTTATGGACAGAAGGACAAGAAGAATTTTTTAGAAAAATGTTAAAACAAGGAGCGTTTAGATTTAAACTAAATAATGTGCAATTTCAAATAGAAATAAAAAATGAAAAAATATAGAAAACAAACTAATTATAAAGTAGAAATTTCTAATGGAGAACTATTAGATAAAATATCAATATTAGAATTAAAAAAATTAAAGATTGAAGATGAAGACAAGTTAGTCAATATTGAAAAAGAATTTAATACTCTTAATCCCTTAGTAGTAGACTTATTTGAAGGATTTGGATCTCAACTACAAAATTTGTATCTTGAATTATCCAAAATAAATGGTCAACTTTGGGATATTGAAGATTGGATAAGAGATTGTGAACGTGAAAAAAGATTTGATGCTGAGTTTATACAATTAGCCAGATCAGTTTATGTTACTAATGATGAAAGAAGTAGAGTTAAAAAAGAAATTAATGAATTAACTAACTCAGGTTTAGTTGAAGAAAAATCTTATAAAGATTATAAATGAGACATTTAGAGGATACACCTTGGTTTATTTGTGATAAAGAAGATATAAATTACTGCGCTTATGTGGATACGGATTCAAACTATTTTAACGCTGAGCCTTTACTTTTGCATTTATTTCCTAACTTTGAAAATTTATCAGATGAAGAAAAAGATAGTAAATTGGAGAAAGTAGCGTTAGCTTATCAAGATATTATAACAGAAGATTATGACAGGTTAGCTCGTGAGACCTTTAACGTCACGAATCACAGACTTGAAATGAAAACTGAATGTGTAATACGCTCAGCTTATTTCAGGGCAACAAGGAGATATGCACAATGGATTACAAAACAAGAAGGTATAATCAAAGAAACTTTAGACATCAAAGGTCTAGAATTTATGAAGGCGAACTTTCCTCCTATTTTAGGGGATTTTTTCAACAACATATTGGAACAAGTACTAAAGGGAGAGGATAAAGAAAATATAGTTACGCAAATTAAAGAATTTAAAAATAAAATTATTGAAGGTAAAATTCCATTAGCAAAATTAGGAAACCCAACATCAGTAAAAAAATTACAAAAATATAAAGGCAATAAACCTAGAGCTGGTGAAATGTTTACTGAAATATTAAAAGGAGCACCTGCACCTGTTAGAGCTGCTATTAGATATAATGATTTACTAAAATTATGGAAATTAGATAGAAAATATAATTTAATTACTAATGCTGATAAAGTTAAATGGATTTATTTAAAAGATAATCCTTACAAAATAGAAGGATTAGCATTTTTAGATTATGATATGCCTGATAAAATTGTTGAATTTTTAGATAGATATGCTGATAGGCAAAAAGTATTTGATTCTATCTTATTAAATAAATTAGAGGGATTTTTTAATGATTTACAATGGGATTTAAATTTAAACCCATATGTAAATGCGCTGAGTTCCTTTGAAGTATAAAATAAATTTCGTATATTACAGTTATGATAAATAAAAACGTTTTACAAAGTATTATTGCAAAATATTATCTAAATGGTTTAAATAACCAAGTTAAATGGAGAATTAAAGATAATACTTTAACCATATATGCTGGAGATAAAGGAAGAGTGTGTAAAGTAGTACTTAAAGATTTTAATTTCGAGGATTCGGAATTAGGAATATTTGATACTAACAAGTTAAATAAACTAATTTCTATTACAAGTGGAGATTTGTTATTAACCCCCGAAAAAATAAAGGCTATATATTCCAAAATTCATATATCGGATTCTAATTTTGATTTAACTTATTCTCTGGCTGATACTTTAATTTTAGGAAAAGTATCTTATTACAATGATCCTGATGATTATGAGATTGAATTACAACTAAGTAATGAGGATATTGATCATTTAATTAAAGCAAAAAATGCTTTATCTGATGTTGATAATATGCTTATTTCAAGTGCTGAAGATATGGATGGTAATAAAGTATGTGAATTTTTATTTGGTGATAATGAAGGATTTTCAAATAAAATTACCTATCAATTACAGGGAACTATTAAAAAGGATTCAATTACATTACCTTTTAATTCTAACATATTTAAAGACATTTTGAATGCTAATAAAGATATGAGTTACGGTACATTAAAATTATCTGAGGCAGGCATGATAAAATTAAATTTCTATAGTGATGATGATTTAATGAGTAGTGAATATTTTGTTGCAAGAAATGAATAAAATTATTTGGAAAAGTGAATTTTCCTATTTACATTAATATGTATAATAAACAAAACATTGTAGCTAGGGCACAAGTTGTGTTTTTAAATTAACCGGAAGCTTCGGCTCCATAAAATAAAATGATATGAGTACATTAGAAATCTTTGAAAGGCATATAAGTCCTTTCGACATCCTTTTTAGGAACCACTTTAAATCTGACAGCACATTTCAACCTGTTGGAGAATTCAAACAACCACATCCACTTAATATTTTCTTTGACGATGCAGGACTTCATTTTGAAGTAGCTTGTACTGGTCTTACTAAAAAAGACGTAGTCTTAGATATTGAAGGGGATACTTTAAAAATTAGTTATACCAAACCAGAAAAAGAAGAATTTCATAAAGGAATGATTCATAATGGTTTATCTAAAAAATCATTTGATTTAAGATATAAAATTGCTCCTAAATTTGATTTAGGTTTAATTGATGCCTCTTTAACAAACGGTTTATTAGAAATTTTTATACCATTAGCTGAAGAAGCTAAACCAAAATCTATTAAGATTAAATAAAAGTTTTACCAAAAAAACGTGTCCTAGCAAATGTTTTTTCGTATATTGTAGTCAAACCAAAATAAAGTTATATGTCTTTTAAAAAATTAAAATCACACACAGTTATTGAGGATCCTTGTTTAGAACCCTATTTTATTACAAGAGATGATCATTGTTTTACTGTTAATATTAGAGTGAAAACAAACCAAAATCACTTTAAATCAAATGGTAAAAATAAAGAATATTCAAAATCTTTAACTTTCCATCCTAATTTTCAACAAGCATTAAAAAGAATTAGTGAAGAACAATTACACACTAAAAAACATTATAAAACATTAACTCAGTTTATGTCTGAATTTAAACATATAGAAAATAACATTAAAAATTACATTTATGAGCAATAAGTTAGAAGCATTATATAATGCAGTAATAGTAAAACCAATAGAAGTAGATGAAACTACTTATGGTAATATAATTGTACCTGATATGGGTAAAGAAGTAAACGAATTTGGAGAGGTAGTAGCAGTAGGTCCTGGTCAATTTTCACAATCAGGAGATTTACTACCTACAGTCCTTAAAGTAGGAGATAAAGTTGTTTTACCTACAATGGGTTTTACTAAGTTACCATTTGATGGAGAGGAATATTATGTAGGTCCTGAAAATCAAATTTTAGCAAAAGTAAATACAACAATCCCAGTAGAAGAAGTTTTAAATGAAACTAAGCTTACTGAAGAAGATGAGAAAAATTTAACTGATATTAAAAATAATTAAAATGAATAAAAGAGTAGAATTTAGTACAGATGCTAGAAACAATTTAGTAAAAGGAATTGATGTATTAGCAGATGCAGTTGTATCAACTTTAGGACCTAATGGTAGAAACGTAGTAATGGTTACTGATGAAGGGTTACCTCAAAGTACTAAAGATGGTGTTACAGTTGCAAAATCAATAAAATTAAAAGACCCAGAACAAGAATTAGGGGTACAATTAGTAAAGCAGGCTGCAATAAAAACAGCTGATAAAGCAGGTGATGGTACAACAACATCAACTTTATTAGCTAGAGAAATGATTAAAGCTGGTCTTAATGCTTTGAATAATAATGAAAATGCAGTTCAAATTAAAAGAGATATAGATGCTACTGTAAGTAAAGTAGTTAATACTCTTAGAAATAATATATCTGAAGACATTTCAGGTGAAGAACAATTAGAACAAATTGCTACTATATCATCTAATAATGATAGTGAAGTTGGAAAATTAATTTCAACAGCAATCGATAAAGTAGGTACTGATGGTGTTGTTCATATAGAAGAATCTAAAACCGGAGAAACTTATTTAGAAACAGTTGAAGGTATGCAGTTTGATAGAGGTTATAAATCACCATATTTTGTTACTAATAATGATACTATGTCAGCTGTAATGGATAAACCATTAATTTTATTAGTTGATGATAGATTAAAAACAGTAAAAGAATTATTACCTATATTAGAAGCAGTTTCTTCTCAAGGTTCATCTTTACTTATTATAGCAGAAGATATAGACCAAGAAGCACTAGCTACTCTTATAGTAAATAAAATGAGAGGTACAGTTCAAGTATGTGCTGTAAAAGCTCCTGATTTTGGTGATAGAAGAAAGTTAATACTTGAAGATATAGCTATAACTACAGGTGGTGTTGTATTTTCTAAAGATAAAGGTATGAAACTTGATAAATTTAGTTGGGATTGGTTTGGTGAAGCAAGAACTGTTACTGTACAAAAAGACAAAACGACAATTGTTGATGGTAAAGGTGAAGAAGATAAAATCGAAGCTAGAATTAGAGAATTATCTACACAAATTGAAAAATCAACTACTCCATTTGAAACAGAACAACTACAAAACAGGCTAGCTAAATTATCAGGTGGTGTAGCTATTATTCATGTAGGTGGAAATACTGAAGTAGAAATGAAAGAAAAGAAAGATAGAGTTGATGATGCACTTCATGCTACAAGAGCAGCTATAGAAGAAGGCATAGTACCAGGAGGTGGAACAGCTTTATTATATGCTTCATCTGGATTAGAAGTTAAATCAACAGGGGCGGCTATTGTAGCACAAGCATGTGCTAAACCATTTAACCAAATTTTAGTTAATGCTGGACATGAAGAAGTTAGTGCTAAAATTATAGCAGATGGAATGGTCAATTCTGGTAATGATGGTTGGTTAGGTTTTGATATTAAATCTGGTAATACAGTTGATATGAAAAAAGCTGGTATTATTGATCCAACTAAAGTAGCTAGAACAGCATTAGAAAATGCAGCTTCAGTTGCAGGTACAGTTTTATTAACAGAATGTACAGTAGTAAATGAGCCTGAAGAAGATAATAAACAACCACAAATTGATCCATCAATGATGGGGATGATGTAAATATTTTTCGTATATTATGGCGGATAAAAAAGAAACACAAATAATTGAGGATTTAGTTTTGATAGCAAGAAGAGTTCCACCTGGAGATAGATGGAGATTAGTATCAGAAGAACCAGATGGAACTATTCATACTACCCTTACGGATTCATTAGAAGCTTATATGCGTAAATCAGGATTTAAAGGTGATTATAAATTAGCTCCATTGAAAAGTGAATTATATGCTATATCAACTAAGGAAGAAATAGTAAAACCAGATCCAATAAAAACATACTCAATATATGGAGAATACGGAGAATAGTTTATTAGTAGAAAAATATCGTCCTAATATTTTAGAAAATTATGTAGGTAATAAAAACATAAAGTCTGTAATATCTAAATATTTAGAACAGAATGATATTCAAAACTTCGTATTTTATGGACCTGCAGGTACTGGAAAAACTACCTTAGCTAAAATAATAGTTAAAAATTTAGATTGTGATTATTTATATATTAACGCTTCTGATGAACGTGGTATTGAAACTATTAGGGATAAAGTCTCGGGTTTTGCTTCTGTTGCATCATTTAAACCCATTAAGGTTGTTATCTTGGATGAGGCAGATTTTCTTACAATACAAGCGCAAGCATCACTTAGAAATATAATTGAAACATTTTCACGTACTACTAGATTTATTTTAACTTGTAATTACGTAGAAAGAATTATTGATCCCCTTCAATCAAGATGTCAAGTACTAAAAGTAGTACCTCCAAATAAAAAAGAAGCGGCATATCATTTATCCTGGATTATGGATAAAGAAGGTATAGCATTTGAAATGGATGATTTAGGATCTATAGTATTACAACATTATCCAGATTTAAGAAAATGTATAAACACTATTCAAGCTAATACAATTGATAATCAACTTAAACTAGATAAATCAGTATTAGTATCATCTAATTATATAGATAAAGTTATTGATAATCTTAAATCAAAACCTAATTTTAAAAGTATTCGTCAAATTATAGCTGATGCTAATGTAGATGATTTTGATGAATTATTTAGAGCATTATTTGATAGAGCTAGTGAATATGCTTCTGGTAAAGAAGGCACTATAACGGTTTTAATTAATGATCACCAATATAAAGCTAATTTTAGAATAGATAAAGAAATTAATACAATGAGTTTAATTAATAATATAATAAATAATAAATAATTATGGCAAATCAAAACCCAAACGTTCCACAAGTGAATTTAAATGATACAACAGCTATCACAACACCTGGAGGAAAACACATCTGGAAATCAGGTGTAATTTTAAGACAAATTTCAAAATTTATAGCGGGTACTGAAGACGACGCAGTAGTACCAATTCCAGTATTTTATGATCCTGAAACAGGTAAAATTTTAACTACTGGTTTACCTAAAGAATTAAGAGAGGAATATAAAGACGAGAGCTGTTAATGAAGAATATTTGGGATTGGCTTAAGCAAATTAATAGCGTAAAAGCTGATCCTAATTCTTTTTCTGACGCAGATTGGGAATTATGGAACAGCTATATGATTCATAGGTTTTTATCTATGAATACTAGTTTTTTAGATATAGTTAATGAAGTACAAAGTATAAACCCCCAAAATAAAAAGGAAATTTACACAGTTTATAGGGAATTTATCCCTAAAAATAATAAATGGAATAAATATATTAAATCTAATATTAAACAACATAAAACAGAATTATTAAATCATTTAGCTCATTATTGGGAATGTTCACAAAATGAAGTAAAAGAATATTTAAATTTTTTGGAAGATGATGTTGTTTTACGTATATTGGAGAGTATAGGTTTAAATAAAAAAGAAATAAATAAATTATTATGAATATAGAAGTATACAATTTTTTAAAAGCAGAAGCTGAAGCAGATAAAGCTAAAGCATTAGCAAGTATTAAATTACTAACTAACCACCCAGCTGGTATTGGTGATCATTCAACTAAAGATTATTGGGATAACTGTAACGAATCTCTTAAGTTATTAGCATCAGCAGATGAAAGATTAGAAATATTAGAAAAATATTTTGACACTAAGGAAATAGTTTAAATGACAGAAGAAGAAAGGGTAAAACTAGCACATAGCTGGTGGGACCATTTTTGTAAACCGTTTTTAGAAAAAGAAAAAATGAGCGACTCAGTAAAAAAATATCATGAAGATCTAATTAGCGAAGAAGAATTCGATAAATTAGCAAAAGAAGAAACCATTGATGGTTTAGGTGTTATAGAAGTATTCGAAACAGAGTACCCAGAACTATCTGAAGAGTATAAAAAGATAGGTAATGAAATGTATGAAATGTTTGCTCGTAAGCATATGGATTATGGTTTAAATAATATTGCTTTAGGTGGTGATATTATTAATAATGAAGCCGATAAAAAATTCTCACTTACAGGCTTAGCTATTAGACTCACAGATAAAATTTCTAGATTAAAAAATCTACTTATTAATGGAAAAAATTATGTTAGGGGAGAAGGTGTTGAAGATACGTTTATTGACATTGCCAATTATGGAATTATTGGAATGTTAGTGGGGCGTGATAAGTGGAAAAAATAATTTATGCCCAAGAAGGTTCCTAAAATAGTTAGGGAGATTCAGAATAATCCCCCGGAGAATATTAACTATGCTTTTGAAAAGCATATATCTTACTCTCAGTTATCCATCCATAAAGGATGTCCTCATAGATGGAAACTACAATATAAAGATAAGATTAAAAAGTTTACTTCTAGTATTCATACTGTATTTGGAATAGCAATACATGAATCAATACAACATTATTTAGATTTGGCTTATAATAAATCATTTGCTGCTGCTGATAGAGAAATTAATATACAAGAGTATTTTCAAGAAAAGTTTATAGGTGAATATCAATCACAATATAAAAAAAATAATAATTCCCACTTTTCGGATGCGGCGGAAATGAGAGAATTTTTTGAAGATGGAGTTGCTATATTAGAATGGTTTAAGAAAAAACGTAGTAGATATTTTAGTAAAAAAGGAACATATTTAATTGGTTG
>VTLG01005664.1_pt1 | contig 72304 bp, 86 predicted proteins | sample 4694571 | NCBI WGS metagenome assembly VTLG01 (sample SAMN12604809, study PRJNA352737) | marine metagenome | biome: ENVO:00000447; feature: ENVO:00000209|ENVO:00000569|ENVO:01000036; material: ENVO:00002151; isolation source: viral sequences binned using virsorter ...
ATGACAGCTCATGTTAGGGAACTGACCCTTAGAGTTCGTGCGAATGAGAAAGTAGTAGCCGCTGTTACCCTATTGGGAACAGTGGTTCTTGCTTTTATTGGTGCTGGATATTTTGCTCCAAAGGCAGATGCATGTAGTATGCCTTTAGATGGTAGTCCAGCAAATTGTGGTCCACCTGATGTAGTTTGTTTGGGTATTGAAACTTGTCCAAAGGAACCTATTGTAACTCCAATGGTACATAAGCCTGAGGAACCAAAGTATATTACTGATTGGAATCGAGGGAAGGTTGTTCTTGTAGATACAAGAGAGGACAATGCATTTGTGCTTATGGATACTTATCATAAGATGGTTGATAAACTACGTGAGTTGAAAAGAGAACAGAATCGTACATCAGTAGATGACATGATAAATAATTCAATAGCTAAATGGGAGAAAGAAAATGGGAGCAATGACCCCACCGAGTCGGAAGAGTTGTTACAATTTCAGAGTAACGGAAATAGTCAAAGTGTTAGATGGCGATACGATTGATGTACTTATCGATTTGGGATTTGATCTCTATAAAAAAGAACGAGTTAGAATCGCTGGCGTTGATACACCAGAGAAACGTACTAGAAACTTGGAGGAAAAGGAACTTGGGATCGACGCAACAAACTGGCTCAAAGAAAAATTGGATAGCACCATTGCTGGTGACGATGAGCTTACTATTAGGACTGAACTTGTTGGTGGCGTCGGGAAGTATGGTCGCCTACTTGGGTGGTTATATATCGGGGATGGCAATGTGTCGCTTAACGAACAAATGATTGACGAGGGATATGCTTGGGCATATGATGGTGGTACTAAACAGAAGGATTTTGAAACACTACGTGAGATTCGTAGATCATATGGTACTTTAATGGAGGGTTAAAATGTTCTGTAAAGTAAGAAAATCACTTAAAGAATATCGTGAATGGCAACTAAAGTTTTATTCACGAGCACAAGATAGTCTTGAAGTAAGACTTGCTGGAATTAAATCTGCTAAGGAGAAACTTGAAGAACAGATTGCTAGAGATGCTGATAATGAATGATCAACAGTTAAAGTTACGTGAGGAAACTTTAAAGATCCTCCTACATAATTTTCCTAATAGTACTAATATGAAATCAATCTATGAATGTGCTGACGATTGGTGTCGTAAACAGGTAACTACATCAGGACTTATTAACTATTATAAAGCATATTATGGTGACACATGAGAGTACAGATTTGGCATTCACCTGAATTAGATCTTTGGAGATGGTCTCTCTATACAAGGAGATATGCTCCAAATGAAACTAAGTATCATCAAGAGACTGGATCTCAGAAGGAGGTTCGTGATGCAATGGAGGATGTTGCCACGACCATAGAATATTTGATTAAACTTAAGGAAGGGGGTTGACACCCTCTTTTTTTATGTTATACTACTTTTGTTGAGAGCTCAACGTAGGGAGTGACTGAATAATCTTTCTGGCAAATGCTGGATAAGGTGATGAGACACAGGTGGTGCTGCTCCGAAAGGAGAATCGACTTACCAGTCGGGTCTCAGGCAGAGATGTAAAATTTACTACTGTAGTAATGCCCGTCTCTTGTTGGTAAACAGGAATCCAACCTCCCACATTCCTCTATAGCTCAGCTGGTAGAGCAGGTGACTGTTAATCACCCTGTCCGTGGTTCGAGTCCACGTGGAGGAGTCTAAATATTAACGCAATTTACATTTACTTCCATGAGGATATTTTTAGATACAGCTGATACTGATCTTATAGCAAAACATTATAGTACTGGATTAATTGATGGTATTACCACAAATCCAACTCTAATAATGAAGAGTGGTAGGAATCCAGAAGATGTATATCATGAGTTAGAAGCTAATGGTCTTACTGATATTAGTATGGAAGTTGTGGGAGATCGTCAAACTATGCTTGACGAAGGACGTAGACTCTCTAGAGAGTTTGGCGATGTAGCAACTATTAAAGTACCTTGTACACCAGATGGTCTTAGAGTTTGTAGAACACTCAGTGCAGAAGGTATTAGAGTCAATGTAACATTAATTTTCTCACCATCACAAGCAATACTTGCTGCTAAAGCAGGTGCTGCATATGTATCACCATTTGTAGGAAGAGTAGATGATAATTCCTTTGGTGGTCTATGTCTTATAAAAGACATTGCTAATGTGTTTGCAAAACAGAATTGGATGAGTACTCAGATTTTAGCTGCATCTATTAGAAATGTTAGAGATGTAGGTAGAGCATTTGAGTATGGTGCCAACGTATGTACTATACCACCTAAAGTATTTGAAGGAATGTATAATCATATATTAACTGACAAAGGGTTACAATTGTTTGACCAAGATTGGTCACAAGTGGTTGGGTCGAATATATAGAAATGAACACAAAAGACTTAAGACAAGAACTTGAAGAAGTTAAGGGGTTGATTAGAGATGTTAGTTATCAGGTGCAAGAGTTGCGGCAAACAATTACAGGCACACCCATCCCAGATGAGGAGTTGTCAATGCCCGAATCTTACGAGCATCCGTGGTACAAACATATCAGGGAAGGATCTCTCGATGATAGAGATAGTTAATTCTTCTGATGCTGTTCAATCCGAAGGTCTTAGTTCCCAAGATCTTGCTTGGCAAGAACAAAGGCGTAAACGCAAAATCCGTAAACTTGATTTCGAAGAGCGATGATTAACTTAGACGAGAAGTATCACAGCTATCTCACAGGGAATACCAAGACCTTAAAGATTGATGGTGTTAATGAACCTGTCACTGGATATGGATTCCATTGTGATGGGAATGATATCATTGGTTACTGGGTAAATACTATAAATTATAAATTGTTTTATAATTTAAATGAACAGTTTTTAAAAATGGAACCTATACTAGATGAGATGGTTAAACTCCATTGTAATGATAACGATGACGGATGTTAAATGAGTAAACCAGTACCAGGCAGTTACATAGACACTCAGGGAATGGGTGGTCCTGCTGATCCTAATTATAAAGGATCTGGCGCTAAGGTATTTAAACCTATGATGGTTAAACCTCAAAGGTTGTTTACCGAGACTTATGTTAAGGAGATGAAGATACTCATTAATGAAGTATTGGATGAGCGTGAGTATCAGAAGAGATTAAAAGGTGGTTACGATAACCCTGAACCACCCCCACAATCATATTTTGACTTGACAGGTAGAGAATATCCTGTAGAATGATTAAACCAGAAGCTAAAGTAGAATGACACACAGTTATACCAACCCTTCTGAGAAACAAGACCTGGCTCATTTAGAGGCAGGTGTACACGAAGATGAAGAGTTGGATGAACATGGGTTTACTAAAAGAAAATCCATTAGTGATAGAGAGTGCATCTACAGGTGCCTTGATAACTGTATTCAACTTGCTGGTCTTGATAAACATCAGGTAGAGAGGTTAGCAAAACAGTTTAATCCAAACAATCCTGATGAAGTTGACATTGAATCTGAGTATCCACCATTATGAAATTTAATTTATTATGAATAACTATGGGCTAGAAATCCTTTTTTGGGTTACACTTTGTATGTTTGTATTCATCCAATGGGAGGAGAGAAACAAATGAAGATAAACACAGATGACTACATGCAAAAAGGATGGGATCAAGGTGGGTATCCAGAATATCTTAAAGGATCTCTTCACAATAAGGTAGGCATGTCGATTATGTGGACATATTATCTGCTAATTGTCGGCATGGTTATTAGACTTATACTGGTATTAAACTAATGGAACTTAACGATTTAAATGTTAACAATGTTCTTGATGAGATACGTCCTTACATCGAAGCAGATGGAGGATATCTTGAGTATGTTGCTATCGATTATCTTAAAGAAGGACCAATCGTTATGGTTAGGATGTTAGGTGCTTGTGCAGGATGTGCAATGAGTGCTCAGACAATGACTATGGGTATTGAGAAGCTTGTACAAGAAAGATTCCCTGAAGTAAAGAGAGTTATATCGGTATGAAAATAACACAAAAGATTATTGATGACCTCACTGAGGCACTCGCTCATACCAAGAAGGATGGTACTGAGAATTGGAAGGATGGTGATGAGATAGATGTGTGTGTAGCTGGAACATTTGCTAATGATAAGTTTATTAGTCTTATTAATAGGAGCAAAGAAAAATGATTCTTCCAGGCACTACAGTTACAATCAAAAATCGTACTTCGATCTATTGGGGATACACAGGTTTTGTTCAGAGAATTAGTGGTACTAACGCAGCAGTTCTTTTTGATAACTATTCTCCTTGGGAGAAGATGATAACTTTTCCAATTAAAGATCTCCATGAAGGTGGAGAACTACCAAAATCTAAATTCTTAAGTTAAAAAAATGAGACTTGGTATTATGTGTTCTGGCAACGGAACAAACTTTGAGAATATTGTTAACTCATGCCCTGATCATGAAGTTGTATTGATGGTACATAATAGGAAGAAATGTGGTGCCATAGAAAGAGCAAATAAATTGGGTATTCCTCATGTTCGTATCAGTAATAAAGATGATGAACAAAGGATTCAAATATTGAATGCTTGGAGAGTTGACTTCATAATCCTAGCAGGATATATGAGAGTTTTATCTCCAGAGTTTATTAAGGCATTTCCAAATAAGATTATAAATGTACATCCATCATTACTTCCAAAGTATAAAGGATTGAATGCCGTAGAACAAGCAATGGAAGCTTGTGAGAGGGTCACTGGATGTACTGTCCACTGGGTGACCGAAGAATTAGATGGTGGTGATATAATAGATCAGTCAGTCGTTCAGATTTGTTCGGAAGATACTGTTGAGTCTTTGACTCATCGTATCCAACAGGCGGAATACCGTTTGTTGCCACTGGTTATCAACACCAGACTTGACAAAATCTGAAAATTCTGATACTATAAATAATTGAACTGTCACATACTATAGTGTGCCAGTTCTTCAAATAACTTTACATAACTCAGGCCCGAAAGATCGTACCCTGCGTAGAATGTACAAAGTCCCATGTCGAGGGACTTATCATCCGCAGGGTTTTTCCTTGCGAGACACTTAAAATTACAATCATGTCTATCAAATCAACAATCGCAGCTGTAGCTGCATCACCTTTCCTTCTCGCTGGAGCCGCTTTTGCTGGTCCATACGTGAACGTTGAAAGCAATATCGGTTATCCTGATGGGGATTATTCTGGAGCAACAACCGACATCCACGTAGGATACGAAGGTTCTGCTAGTGAGAACGTTGACTACTACATCCAAGGCGGTCCTGCATTCGTTGCAGTAGACGGTACTGATGGTTCTGAGACTGAGTTCTCTGGAAAAGTTGGCGCTTCTGTTGGTGTTACTGAAGAGATCGCTCTATACGGCGAACTTGCTGGTATCACTGGAGAAGATTCTTCAGGCGATGACGAAATCGACTGGAGTGCCAAGTTGGGTGCTAAGTGGACATTCTGATCACATTTGTGATATAATTAGAAGGGAGTCTACGGACTCCCTTTTTTATTGGGAAGTCATATGAAATTCGAAGATTACTACAAAGAGTTTTGTGAAGTCTTTGGACATCCCTTATGGATGTTGCCAATGATGATGATCGGTTTGTTTCTTATGATTGAAGTACTACATGTACACGAGCATTATAATCAAGAGACTGGTGATGCCCATGGCTATTGTGGACGTAAGGAATGGGTTAAGAAATTACAGGAGGATCAGTGGTAATTGTTATGAGATAGGAACATATACCTACTTTACAAAACTTTATTTTTCATATATAATACTGTAACGTTTCTTTACAAAAGTTATGATCACAACAGAAGATGGCGGAAGACAGAACATGTACGCCAAGGAACCACAAGTAGAAGTAATGGATCAAGAGTATGGACCTGCAGCAGAACTTGCTAATGGACGTTGGGCAATGATCGGATTTGTTGCTGCTATCGGTGCATATGTTACAACTGGACAAATTATACCTGGCATATTCTAATGACAACCTCATCAATGAAGAGTCCCAATAGGAATCTCCTATGGGCTCTTGCCGATATGGGTATTGCATGGGTCATTGGTGTAACTGGAATAGAATTTCATTACCAATATCTTCATAACCCTGCTGTACACATGTTTTTTCAGAATCAAGGAATTTTTCTTTTCTGAAACTTAACAAAACTAAATAATTACTCGTAAGTATCTTTAAATCCAAACAAATGGGCGAATTAGTATCAGCAACAGAAGCAGTCAATCCAATATGGGCGGTAGTGTTCCCATTTTTTCCAGTGTTAATTCTATTAACTTTCTGGGCAGCTGCCGGCGGTGGATTTACTGATGACGATGATGATGATCAAGGTGGTGGTAAGGGTATGTTGCAACCTGTATATCAAGGTGCAAGATGACGACTTTATATATTGCCTTTTTTATGTTATTATTAGTAGGTGGAATGCACTTAACTTGGCCTCTTAAACAAAGATGAATTTTTTAATCGCAATCATGTCCTTTGCAAACTTTGTTTTCTATCCTTTAGTGATAGGAACATTGGTTGCTGTAGTAATAGAACAGATCTTCAGAGCAACTGGTAATGAGGATGATCCTAAGGCGGTAAGGAATGTAATCCTTTCTATGGGTATCAGAAAGTATCTCTATAGACAAGCATGGATCTTCAACTTGATCTGGTTCTTTGGATACTTTATTCTAATGTTTACAGTGGGTAGACAGGCACCTCAACAGATGCCTGATATGATCTGGCAGGGATAATGATATTAGCAGTAACACAAACTTTAATTTCAATACCACCAGAGTCTATGGGACTTCTGGAATTTTTTGGTATGGTTGGAATAGGAATAACAGCAGGATCTTTAGGATTGTTATAATAGATTCTTGACAGAATTAAAAAAGTAATATATAATTATGGGTATAGTGGAGGATTATTCGTCATGTGGAATCTTAATCTTAAAAAAGGATTTGACAAAGCAGTCGAATGGGATCGTAACTTAGCAAGGAAGTTTCAGGATAAGTTTAACTTAACTGATTATCAGATGTTATGCGTCTCGTTTGCTAAGGGATTTATTATTGGAGCTATTTTATTGTAATGAATACATTATCTGATGAGAAAAGATTAAAACAACGTGCTCAAGTAAAGTCGAGGTTTTATTATCTTTTTTGGGGTGCTGCAACTGTATCTGTATTAGCAGGACAACTCTATGTTGGTTCTGGATACAGGATGTATGCAGGAGCATTGATGAGAATATTTAATGCTATTGATCTACAGATTGAAAATGATACTAGGTATTATTAGCCAATAAAAAACCCTCTATAGAGGGTTTTTTTTATTCTGTTTTGTCTCTACTCTATACTAATATCTGCTTGCAGATACGTTTGCACGATGCATGTTCGTCCTCACACTCTATTAAACAATCGAAATAATCGTTGATAGAATCTTGTTCGGATTCATCGTAATTCCATTCTACTAACTGGTTGTAAGAAACGATGTTGTGCATTCTGTTTTCTCCTAACTGAGTTTAACTTGACCTCATAATATAAAGGTTTGGGTTCATCTTGGTCGCCTCAAATCTACAAATATTTATGTGTTGAAACACTAAAAAAGACTAGGTACTTTACCAAAATTAAGAATATGAAAGATACACTTTTAAAAATGCTAAAGGAAAAAGCTTATCGTAAAGGTGAGTTTAAACTTTCTTCTGGTAAGACTAGTGAACATTATGTTAATTGTAAACCAGTGACCCTTAATGGTGAAGGTTTGTATATTATATCCAATTTGATATTGGATCAGGTTAAACCAGATGTTGTAGCAGTAGGAGGTCTTGCATTGGGTGCTGATCCTCTTGTTTCTGGTGTTGCAATGTCGTGTTACCAACAGTGGAGACCATTAGATGCTTTGATTGTTCGTAAGAAAGCGAAACGTCATGGTACACAACAGTGGATAGAAGGTCCAAAACTGCCAGAAGGATCAAAGGTAACTGTATTAGAAGATGTCGTAACTACAGGTGAATCATCAGTGCAAGCAGTGTTGAGATTACGTGAGGCTAGTTATGAAGTAGAACGTGTAGTTTCTATTGTTGATAGACAGGAAGATGATGAAGCTACTAAAGTTATGGATGATGCTAAAGTAGAATTAATTAGTTTATTTAAATTGGAGGATTTAACATGAAAAAACATGATGAAGGAGAACTTATTGCAGAACTTTTATGCATTGCTGGTGAACTGGGTGGAGAGATGCATAGGTTAACTACCCTAGATCATAGTGGTAGACAAAGTAAGAAGATAGTGATAGAATATGACGTAACAACTAAGACGCCATCATAGCACAGCGGTAGTGCAGGGCTTTTGTAAAGCCAAGGTCGGCGGTTCAAATCCGTCTGATGGCATTTTGTATAAATACATCAGTTTGCAAAAAAATAATGACAAGTTTGATTGACCCAAAAGACTTTACGGATGTTGTGACCGAGTTACGGTCATTTTTTTTGTCTAAAAATTTTCTTGAAGTCCACACACAAAATCGCTTGAGTATTCTTGCTGCATGTGAAGATCCAGAAACTGTAGCAACCTATAATTATGGTGGAAATATATGGCCACTACCACAGACAGGACAGATGTGGCTTGAACATGAATTACTTTCTAACCCTAAAGAAGAAGGATTTTTCTGTTTGTCTACTTCCTATAGAGCAGAACCTAATCCAGTTCCAGGCAGACATGAAACTATCTTTCCAATGTTTGAGTTTGAAATGAAAGGTGGTGTTGAAGAATTAAAGGAAATGGAAATTGAGTTATGCCATTGGTTGGGTGTTGATTTTTCTCCTGAAGATATACAAACTTATGATGATTGGACTAACCAATTTAATACAAAAGAATTAGACCATGACCATGAGAAAAAGATTGGTACTGGTATGATTACTGATTTTCCTGAGTGGACATCACCTTTCTGGAACATGGCAAGGAATGATGATGGCACTAGTAAAAAGATTGATGTTATCTTAGGTGGTATGGAAACCATAGGTAGTGCAGAACGTAGCACTGATAAGGAACAGATGCGTGATACATTCTACACCATATCAGATGGTGGATATGCTCAACTTATTATTGATAAATTTGGTAAGGAAAGAGTAGAGAAGGAACTAGATGATTTCTTATCCTTTGATTTCTTTCCTAGAAGTGGAGGAGGAATAGGAGTCACTCGTCTAATCTCAGCCCTTATATAAGGGCTACTTTGTGAGGTGACGAAATTGGTAAACGTGGCAGGTTGTTTCCCTGCTGTCTCTGGCGGGACTTGAAGGTTCGACTCCTTCCCTCACAGTAAAAATAATATTTATTTTACTTGACAGAATCTTAATATTTTGTTATACTAAATACTCTTGACGGTTTACCGTCCTTACCTACCCCAAACCAAGACCACGGGGATTATGTCTTATCATACAAGTAAACAATCGCTCTATTAATCAAATGACTACTCTGCAAAGACAGAGCAGCCCTCTAGCTAATTGGAACGAGTTTTGTGAGTGGGTTACTTCCACTAACAATCGCTTATACGTTGGTTGGTTTGGAGTCTTAATGATTCCTTGTCTTCTAGCTGCGGCTACTTGTTTCATCATAGCGTTTATCGCTGCACCTCCTGTCGATATTGACGGGATCCGTGAACCCGTTGCTGGTTCACTTCTTTATGGAAACAACATCATTTCTGGTGCTGTAGTTCCATCCTCTAATGCCATTGGTATGCACTTCTATCCAATATGGGAAGCTGCTACCCTTGATGAATGGCTGTATAACGGAGGACCGTATCAATTAGTTGTTATGCACTTCCTCATTGGAATCTCTGCTTATATGGGACGCCAGTGGGAGTTGTCCTATCGTCTGGGTATGCGCCCTTGGATCTGTGTTGCTTATTCTGCGCCCGTCTCAGCTGCCTTTGCGATCTTCCTCATATATCCTTTCGGACAAGGAAGTTTCTCTGACGGTATGCCGCTGGGGATATCGGGAACGTTCAACTTTATGTTTGTCTTTCAGGCGGAACATAATATCCTCATGCATCCTTTCCATATGTTGGGGGTTATCGGGATGTTTGGTGGATCTTTATTCAGTGCTATGCACGGCTCATTGGTCACCAGTTCGCTCATCCGTGAAACATCTGACTTAGAATCTCAAAACTATGGATACAAATTCGGACAAGAAGAAGAAACCTATAACATCGTCGCCGCACACGGCTACTTCGGACGGCTTATTTTCCAATACGCTTCGTTCAATAATAGCCGTAGTCTTCATTTCTTCCTTGCTGTTTTCCCTGTGGTCTGTGTTTGGTTCACCTCAATGGGTATATCAACAATGGCCTTCAACTTGAATGGGTTTAACTTTAACCAGAGTATCTTAGATGCTAATGGTAAGGTGGTTCCCACATGGGCAGACGTTCTAAACCGAGCAAACCTTGGTATGGAAGTCATGCATGAAAGAAACGCCCACAACTTTCCTCTAGATTTAGCAGCTGCTGAAGTTACAGAGGTTGCTCTACTTGCTCCTGCAATTGGTTGATAAAAACTTAATAATCTGATATACTGGGAGGGTTTGATACCCTCCTTTTTTATGCCAGCACCAGAAAATCAGTGGTATCATAAGAAGATTGATTTTGATGAAATGGATATAGATGAACTCGTTAAATTTTTTGAAGATAAGCAATTCTTTATGTACAATTGTAATGATCCTTCTTGGAATCGAGCATTAACTAGAATACGAGATAAATATGGCGAGGTAAGACCAGACCCTAGAACTGGTTTTAGTGTTAATCATGGACTTTGAAAACCAATTACAAACTGAACATCTCCTTATGGTTGATAGGGTTTGTAGAACTTGTGGAGTAGAGAAAGGCCTTCTTGCTGATTTTTATAGGTGTAGAAAAGATCCTACTCTTCCATCATCCTATTCATATGAATGTAAACAATGTGCCATAGAAAGAGTAAGAATAAAAAGTAAAAAGAAGTATAGGTTGGGTACGTGTGTTATATGTGGAGTTCGTAATATTAAATTGATAGATGATAGATGTAAGAGGTGTGATGCTATAATTAAAAACAATAGTATTGACACGTTAAAAAAAATTATGGTATACTTAGAAAAAACCAAATGAAGAAAGTTTTTAGATGGATAAGAGAACATCTTCCAAGGTGGTTGGATCTATCACATTCCAAACCTTGGGAGAAGAAACCTCCCACTTGGGAAGACACAGCACCTTCGGAGTATGAACCAGATGAGTAACACTAGTTTTATTGTTGGAAAAGTAAAGACCGTATTCAATACGGATGACCCTAATATAGTTCTTATACAATATGAGGATAAGGTTACTGCTGGTAATGGTAAGAAGGTAGATTTTCCTGAAGAGAAAGGTGTTGTCTGTTGTAAGATATCATCCTTTCTCTTTGAGAAGATGGAGAAGTATCACATAAAAACTCATTATATTGGTATGCCCACTTATAGGGCAATGTCATGTAAGAAGGTGGATATCATACCAATAGAAGTTGTAGTAAGAAATGTTGCTGCAGGTTCTATAGTAAGAGAAACAACTATCGAAGAAGGTACTGAGTTTGGTTGGCCTTTGGTTGAGTTTTACTTAAAGGATGATGAGAAAAATGACCCATTACTTACTACTTCCCGTATTAATTTGATGGGTTATGGTGATGATCTAGCAAAGTTAGAACAATTAGCTAGAGAAGTTAATGTGGTATTATCAGAAACCTTTAAGGAAATGGGACTAACACTTGTAGATTTTAAATTGGAGTTTGGATACGATGCTGACAAGAATTTACTCTTGGCTGATGAATTATCACCTGACGGAATGCGACTCTGGAAAGTTGGAACAAAGCAAAGTTTTGATAAAGACTTGTTCAGAAAAGGAGAAGGTGATATAGTAGATGCATATAAGCATATACTTACTCAACTTAAGTAACATACATAGATATTATGAAAGTTGAATGGGACGATTCCAATTGGAGAGAAGAGTACAAAGGGTATACTTCCAGTAAGTATGAGTTAGATCTGCTTGAGAATGGACCTAAGAGTCTTGCTCAGTCATGGATGATGGGTGCATTATATAACAAGTGGAAAAAAATGAAGGGTTATAAGGATCCTGAACCACCTGATTGCCAATCAAGTATGAGTGAGTTTTTTAAAAAACAGGAAGAGTTTACTCCTGAAAATGATCCTTATGGAGGGTACTAATGACACATAGTAAAATAGATACTCAAGGGATGAGTGGACCTACTGATCCTAATGCTAAACCAACTGGCAAGCAGGAGTATAAACCTGCAATTAAAAAACCAAGAAGACTTTTTACACACGAGTATGCAAAAGAGTTAAAGATTCTTATCCATGAAGTACTAGATGAGAGAGAAGGTAATTTCCATTATACATCTTACTTTGATACGGAACAGTATAAGCATCCAGTAACAGAAGATGAACCAGAATATACACCTCACTATACACCTGCTTATTACCAATGACTATGCAAGAGATAGGTCTTAAACCTGAATTCTATTATCCTGATGGTGACAAAAAAGGATTCCAAAAGCAAGTTCCTTGGACTGACGATGAATGTATCTTAATTGCTTTAGATAATTCTCGGACGTTATGTGGATTAGATAAGACTCAAGTAGAACGTATTATTAAGGAGCGCATGACTCCCTTTAAATTTTTTCCTAATCGCTTGTTAGCAACATGAGACTTGGTGTTATGTGTTCTGGGAACGGAACTAATTTTGAAAATATAGTTCGTACCTGTAGACAGGATGAAGTTGTGATCATGATTCACAATAAAGAAAAGTGTGGCGCAGCTAAGAGAGCAGATAAATTGGGGATACCACATACACATATTAAGAGTAAGAAAGAAGATTTAATAATTGATGTTATGAAAGCATGGAAGGTGGATCTTATTGTTCTTGCAGGATGGATGAGAATAGTAACTCCTAAACTTATCAATGCATTTCCAAAGAGGATTATAAATTTACATCCATCAATGCTTCCAAAGTATAAAGGATTACATGCAATTGAAAGAGCACTAGATAGTGGTGATGAGATGACTGGTGTTAGTGTTCACTATGTGAATGAGGAATTAGATGGTGGTGAAGTAATTTTACAATCAGAAGTTCCTATTCTTCCTAATGATAATATTGATACATTAACTAAAGCTATCCAAAGAAGAGAGTACTATCTTTTACCAAAGGCAATTGAAAATGTTAAGCACACGATACAGACTTGAACTTACAGACATATGTTGTCGCATAATATCTGAAGATTCAGTTACATTAGAGGAAAGGATTTGGATGAATAAGTTATGTGATCATAATATTCATGCAAAAGAACTTGCATCTGCTTTGTTATGCCCATATAAGATTGACGTTTAATAATAAATAACGTATAATAAGTTAACGAATATAATTTTCATGGCTGATGAATACTCCGAACATGTAAACGATCTATATGAAGATATGGATCGTCTTAATGCTCTTTATGAAGAACTTATGTGGGGCCATGATGATGTATTAGAGTTCGTTGCTGATTATGATAACGACCAAATTATTATACGAAGGAAGGGTTATGAAACCAACTGAAAATTATGAACAACTTTTTGAAAGGTTTACTAAGAGATCTGCTCAACTTAAATCTAGACAAGATTCTATGGGAGAAGGATCTCCAGGTTGGACTGAAGTAGAAAATCAGTTACATTACCTTCGTGGTTGTAAGGACACAATTGAATATCTTATGACAGGTAAGTTACCTAATGATGGTAATCATGATGGTATGGCACACCATAAACCTGCTAAACATGGTAAAGATCTAGACGCACTCGACTAATGCTTTTTCTACTATCAATAATGTCATTTGCAAACTTTGTATTCTATCCATTGGTGATAGGTACACTTGTTGCAGTGGTAATAGAACAAATCTTTAGAGCAAGAGGTAAAGAGGATAATCCAGAAGATGTAAGGAAGGTAATGCTTTCTATGGGTGTACGGAAGTATCTCTATAGACAGGCATGGATCTTTAATATTATTTGGTTTATTGGATACTTTATTCTTATGTTTACTGTAGGAAGACAGCAACCATCAGCAATGCCAGACATGATCTGGCAAGGTTAAATAGTTTTTTACAAAAAGGTAACAACGATGACAGGTGCCACATTGAATTTTACTGTGTATTCAAAACCAGGTTGTCCTTATTGCGAAAAGATTATAGAAGTGTTAGAATTGGCCAATCTAAATCATGTAATCTACACGCTGGATAAGGACTTTAATAGACCTAGTTTTTATGGAGAGTTTGGAGAAGGAACTACGTTTCCTCAAATCGTTTTAAATGGAAAAAAATTGGGAGGATGTAGTGACTCAATCAGGTATCTCCAAGAAAAAGCAATCCTCTGACCTACCTATAAATAGAGGAGTAGAATTAATACTTGCAGGAGGAAGACCATCGAAATCTCAAAAGGTCAAACCTCTTGGCGTTAGGTTTGAAAGAATGTTTTCTTTTTTTAAGAGAGAATTTCAATTTACTTTTGAGTTTTCTTTACGCATCATTAAAAAGAAAACAAAAACTGGAGAAGTATTATGGAAACGACCATCGTAACTTTAACTTTAACGACAGTAGTATCGTTACTTGCGCTTTTGGTAGGAGGTATGATAGGATGGATGGCAAGACAGCATTCTTATGAAACAACACCTCAAGTAGTGTATACTCATCCCGAAATGTTTGATGCAAATGGACAATTAGTCCCTGACGAAATTTTAGCCGTGAGGTTTGAACAACATGACACCAGCGAAGACACCGAAGAAGACGACGGTTAAGAAGCAACCGAAACCACTTCCAGAACTTGCACCTAATCCTTTTGCTTTTGAAGTTTTTGAATTAGCATCAAAGCAAAGAGCAAAATCAAGGAAGATTGAAGTGTTGAGGAAGTATGATGATCCTTCTATCAGGACATTGTTTATTTGGAATTATGATAACAGTGTGATTACAGTATTACCTTCAGGTGAGGTTCCTTATTCTAGTTTAAAGGATGAGCAGAATACTAGTGGTACTTTGACTACTAATATTAATCAACAAGCTAGTACTATGGCATATAATAATACCATGTCAATGGGTAATGCTATGGATCTTCAAAGAGATCGTACTACTATTCGTAAAGAATATACAAAGTTTTATAATTTCATTAAGGGTGGTAATGATAAACTGAGATCTCTTCGTAGAGAAACAATGTTTATTCAGATTCTTGAAGGACTTCATCCATTGGAAGCTGAAATTCTTTGTCTTGTTAAAGAGAAGAATTTACAATCAAAATATAAAATCACTCATGAGAATGTTATGGAGGCATATCCAAACATAAGATGGGGTGGTAGAGGAGGATAGTATAATGAAAGTATTACATGAAAAATGTGAGAAGTCTAAGGCAGAAGATAAGAAACTCCCAACAGATTCTTATCTTGTTACGTATAAGGTAAAGGATGAAGTTCTTTATGATATTGCAAGAGGAGGATCTTTAGTTGAAATATTTGATTATTACTTCGATACGCATGGTAAGGAGGCTGTTATGGGTATTACTTGGTCTGGAGGAATTGTTAATCCAAAAACTTTTGACTCTACAAATGCCGACCCAGAAAGACCAAAAAAGAAAAGGAGGAAGAAAGAATGAACGACGACATACTAAGAGAACAAATTAATGAACTCATTCGTGATGAGATACAGGAAGGGATAAATGATTATGTTGATCAGAAAGAAGAGACTAAGAAGTCTGGACTTGGTTTTGTTGAGAGTGAGGAGGAGAAAGAATTAAAAGTTAATATTTCAGAACGTGAAGTAAATAAGATTATAAAAGAGTATAAGAGGATAAGAAGGAATGAAAGATCTAATTTTGGTCAGTTAAAGAAACTTAGTTTGCTTGATAAGAACGGTAAACCATTAAAATAATATAAAAGTGTATCATAATATACAGAACTGCTTGACTAAATAAAGGAAATGTGTTATTATTAACACATCGTTCATCCCGAAAGGGACGCAAGTAAGCCGACTCGGAACGGAATCGTTCATCCCATGATCCCATTTATTATTGCTACTGCCTTTACCTGTGAGGATGCTACCAGTCTCATCTCTAAGATGCAGACATATAGAGTCTCTGAGGAAGTACGATCTGAAATGATTCAGATTGTTAAAGACAGTGTAACTGAAACGGGATGTTGGGACGCAAAAGCCGACTAAAGGAACGGATTAAAAACCCAACTACTTTAGGAGTAAATCCAATGGCAAAAGTCACTTATCGTGGTGTCACATATGACACTGAGCACCGTCCTAATAAGACAGTAAGAGCAGCAGAACATGTAGAAACTTACCGTGGTGTAACGTTTCTTGTAGATGCTGAAGGACACAAACGTGTTCTATCTGCAGTTTGATAGGAAAGGTCTAAAATTAGGGAGGGTTATTGACACCCTCTCTTTTTTTGTGTTATAATAAATAAAATGAAAATTCTTATGGATAAGGACAAATTAAAACTTATAGTTCGTAATATGGAATTATTGGTTGATTCCTTGAAATCAGAAGTCTATTCAGATGTAGATGCATATACAAATTCAAAAGCATATGCACCAGCAATAGCAGATTATGATGAGGTTCATGATGACGATGACGGTTACCCTGATTAAACTATGACTGCAACACTTATTAGCGTCACTCCTGATGCGGAGAAGACGATGGGTTATATTGCCCGTGTATCTAATCCTGCTAATCAAGACAATGAGAAGTATGCAGGCCTTTTGAAGTACTGCATTAAGCACAATCATTGGAGTGTATTTGAACAGTCTTCTATGACACTTGAGATTGAAACTACTCGTGCTATTGCTGCACAGATATTACGTCATAGGAGTTTTACTTTCCAAGAGTTCTCTCAAAGGTATGCTGCAAGTACCACTCTAGGTGATATACAGTTACCAGAACTACGTAGACAGGATACAAAGAACCGTCAGAATTCTACTGATGATTTGGAATCTGAAGTAGTAGAGAAACTTAATAAGCAAATGATTACTTTGTTTAGTTCTTCTAAGTCATTGTATGAACAGATGCTTAAATTGGGTGTTGCTAAAGAGTGTGCTAGAATGGTACTACCACTTGCAACTCCTACACGGATTTACATGACTGGTTCATGTCGTTCTTGGATTCATTATATTAATCTAAGGTCTGCGCATGGAACACAGAAAGAGCACATGGATATTGCAGAATCTTGTAGAAAGATTTTTGTAGAACAGTTTCCTTCAGTCTCTGAAGCCCTTGAGTGGGACTAAATACCTTTACACATATTCACAATTATGCCAACATATCCTGTTATTCACAAAGAATCAAAAGAGAAGAAAGAACTCTCTATGACTATGAAAGAGTACGATACTTGGAGAAAAGAAAATCCCGAATGGGATAGAGACTGGTCTGAAGGATGTGCTAGTACTCATGAGATGTTTAAATGGACAGGAGAAGCAGCATCATCTGGTTGGAATGAAGTTCTAGATAGAGCATCGAAACAACCTGGTGCTAATGTTCGTAAACATCGTGATTATAGTTTCTAATGCCAGCTAAAAAAAGAAACGGGAACGGCAATTCGCAGAGTGGAATTGGTAGTATGAGTAATAAGCAACTCAAAAGAAAGAAACCAATTAATACTGACATGATGGTTGATATTAAACCATTGACTGATAGTCAGAAAAAGGTTTTTGATGCGTATAAAAAGGGTAAGAATATATTTGCATATGGTGCTGCTGGTACTGGTAAGACTTTTGTTGCACTATATCTTGCACTTAAGGAAGTCTTAGATCAGATGACTCCGTGTGAAAATGTATATGTTGTACGTTCTTTAGTATCTACTAGAGAGATTGGTTTCCTACCAGGAGATCATGAGGACAAGTCATTCTTATATCAGATACCATATAAACATATGGTTAAGTATATGTTTGAGATGACTAGTGATAGTGAATTTGAAATGTTGTACGGTGCATTGAAAGCACAGGAGACTATTAAGTTCTGGAGTACTTCATTCATACGTGGTACTACATTAGATAATGCTATCATTCTTGTGGATGAGATGCAGAACTTGAATTTTCATGAACTTGATAGTATAATAACCCGTGTAGGAGAAAACAGTAAGATTATATTCTGTGGTGATGCATCACAGACTGACCTTACTAAAACTTACGAGAAGAATGGAATCCTAGATTTCATGAAGATCATTCGTGCAATGGATGAAGATTTTGAATCCATTGAATTTGGTCTTGATGACATCGTTCGTTCAGGCCTTGTACGTAAGTATCTCTTTGCTAAACTTGCTCTCAATATGTAATGTTCACCCATCTTGATTATTTAAAAGAAGAAGTTGATCTTGAAGCACAAACTATAGATGGAACTAGATTTTATAAGGTTCCTTCTGGTAAAATGTATCCGTCAATCACTTCGGTGACTAGTTTTTACAATCGTGAAATTTTCATTAATTGGAGAAAGAAGGTTGGTGAGGAAGAAGCAAACAAAATAACTAGGGAGTCTACATTTAGAGGTACAAAGTACCATGATGTTGTAGAATACTACATTAAGAATGGAACAATTGATGGATGCACTATGCTTCCTTCTACTAAGTTTTTATTTCTTTCGTCTAAAAAGAACCTGGACCGCATAAATAACATACACGCTTTAGAGAAGTCACTATATAGCGATTATCTTGGCCTTGCTGGTAGAGTTGACTGCATAGCAGAGTATGATGGAGAACTTGCGGTCATAGACTTTAAGACATCTAAAAAAATTAAACCCGAAAAATGGATCGAGAACTATTACGTTCAAGAGACAGCATACGCTTGTATGTATTATGAAATGACTGGTATTCCAGTTAAAAAATTGATTACTATTATGGTGGCTGAAAATGGAGAATGCGTTGTCTATGAGAAACGAGACAAGGGGGAGTATATTAAACTTCTTACCAGGTACATTAAAAAATTCGTTGATTACAAAACAGGAGAACATGGATCCTAAAAATAAAGTAGATAACTTGATGAAGGAGAAGTTCTTATGTCAAGCAAGATTTGCAGAAGAGATTGAGAAGTTAGTTAAGACTTATAATTTTAACTACATTGATGCTATTTTAACCTTTTGTGAAGAGAATAAAATAGAAATGGAATCGATATCTAAACTTGTATCGAAACCACTTAAAGAAAAGTTAAAGTGTGATGCTATTCATCTTAATTTCATGAAGAAAACTTCTCGTGCTAAACTACCATTATGAAACCTCATGAGGTCTATCAATCATACTTAGCATTTAAGAATCACTTTACCAAAGAGAAGTATGATTACTTCAAGTATGGTGGTAGATCAAGGGCATCAGAGAAAGCATTTAATAAACGTAAGGATCGTTATTTTTTTGAGAGGATATCACGTAAGAAGAATGATGAAGAGATTAAGCAGTTCTTTCTTGCCAACTTTAGTCAAGCCTCTGATCCTAGTCAGGTGTGGATTGGTCCTATAATTGATGGTGGTAATAAGATATATGAAGAGTGGACAGATAAGCAGAATAATTTATTTGATGTCTTTAAGAATAACTCTGAAGATATGATGGACAGTTATGTCTATGATGAGTTCTTTGATTGTAAGAAAGGACATCCTCCTATATTGAAAGAACATCTTGGCGGTAAACTCTCCATTGAAGAATTAGTAATCTATGATAAAATATTTTCATACGTCAAGAACTATGATAGAGACTTGTTAGATCCTGTGTGGGAAACCGTCAGTTTAAAGATTAAAAAGTACAGTCCATTCATAAATATTGATGTAACTGAGTATAAAAAATACTTGGTTCAACGTGTAAAAGAGAGGTATCATTAATGAGCGACTTTTTTAAATCAGAAATGGTTCAACATACTATTAATGAGTTAGCAGGTCTACAACAACAACTTGTCATGGAGATGCCGTATCTTCCAATGATGGATTCAGATCAAAAGCGAGAGCACTTGTGTACACTGAAAACATTCTTAGAGAAGCAGAAGATTTTCTTCTTTCGTATTTCCCTATCTGATGATAAGGAAGCATTAGAGATGAAGCAAAGACTTATGGATGCTACTAGGATATTTGGTGTAGACGGTGACATCGATAGTATGGATGCTTTCTTTGAGAAGCTTGATAATACAATAAAAGAACTGGAAAGATCTATTGACAAGTAACCTTTTTTACACTATAATACACACATATCCAATTTATCCTAATTAATCCGCATGTCATTCGCAAACCTTAAAAAGAAATCCAGAGCAGGTTCTCTGACTGATAAACTTATCAAGCAAGTTGAAAAACTAAATGATAAGGGCAACAATACAGATGATCGTATTTGGAAACCAGTCGTAGATAAGTCTGGTAATGGTTATGCAATTATTCGATTCCTTCCAGAAGCAGAAGGAGTAGAACTTCCTTGGACGAGAGTATACACACACGCATTCCAAGGACCAGGTGGTTGGTTAATAGACCAATGCCTGACCACAAAAGAACAGAAGTGTCCTGTATGTGAAGCAAACTCTGCCCTTTGGAACTCTGGTTCCGATGCTAATAAGCAGATTGCTCGTAACCGTAAGCGTAGATTATCATATTATAGTAACATTTATATTGTAAGTGATCCATCAAATCCTGAGAACGAAGGTAAGGTGTTCTTGTACAAGTATGGCAAGAAGATCCATGATAAGATCATGGAAGCAATGAAGCCTGAGTTCGCAGATGAGACCCCAATTAATCCATTTGATTTCTGGGAAGGTGCAAACTTCAAGTTGAAGATCCGTAGAGTAGAAGGTTATCAGAACTATGATAAGTCAGAGTTCGATAGTCCAAGTGCTCTCTTTGATGATGATGACAGACTAGAGAAGATCTACAATAAACTCTATGATATAAATGAGTTTGTTGCACCAGATAAGTTCAAGTCTTATGACGATTTGAAGAAGCGTTTAGATTATGTTCTTGGTAATAATCAACCACAGAAGAGAGTAGACCCAGAGGTTGCAGAAGAAGAGACAACGTGGGAACGTGAGCGTAGTGGAGACTATAGTACTCCTGCTCCAGCACGAACTCCTGAACCTGTAGCAGAAAGTTCATCCAACGAAGAGGAAGATGAATCTCTAAGTTACTTTGCTAATCTGGTTAATTCCTAAGATACATAACCCACCGTAAGGTGGGTTTTTTTATACCCCAGTATAGTTGGGGTTATATGATTCCTTTAAGTCTTTGTTTATATACTGAGATGATCTGCTATATTTCATTGTATTTCTGAAATCAGAAATAAACATTGATACATATTCAGGTTTTAATATTTTTATCCTTCTCTTAGCTTCATTTTTCTTTACTTCATATTGGTATCTGGTTACTTGTTCGACAGGATTGTATGTTTTATCTCCTACTTTAAAACTGAAATTACTATCCACATGTAGTCCAGATTCTAGCAGTATTCTATCCTGATCATCTTTCATTTCGGTAGTTTCATAATGATGAACTTCATCTATACCTGTTACACCATACTTCTCTACGATGTAAGTGTTAAGATCATTGTTGCTTAGAGGCCATTGATCTCGTATGTTAATAATATTATTTGTAATTAAAATTACCCAATCCAATTCTGGATCACCATAGATGTTTTGTGCAACAATATCAGGTCGCATGTTCTCTGAAATTTCATAGTATTCAAAAGCAGTGATTGCTTGATCTACATCAGTTCTTATTTTCGCTCTTTTGAATATATTTTTTACTAATAATCTTTCATCATTACTACTCTTATCCTTTAGAGTTGAAATATAGTTTAGGTTTGGTAGTTCTCTGAAGTATGCCATTAGTAACCTACCTCATCGAGTGATATTTTGTAGAGATCTCCACCTGCTTTGGAACCAGGAGAACCAGGAATTTCTCTGAATTTTCTACCCGAAAGGACATCCCCTTGATAATCTGTATCGTATATAGGTTCTAGTTCTTGTAGTCTTAATGACATAACTGTACTGACTGGTTGACCTTCTTCATATGCTGACCATACTCCATCGGGTGTATAGTTAAGTGAACATCCAGTAACAGCACATGTTTTGATTCTATTTACACCTTCTATGTCTTCATCTCTATTTGTTTTATATTGTACATGGAATACATTAGGAGTCCCTAAGAAGAGAGAATTTTTTCCTGCTGCACTACTTCCTGTTCCCTGCATTTTTCTTGCAGCCATTCCTTGCTTAAAGAATCTAATAATATGTCTGACTTTCTTTGCTTCGTACTCATCTCTTGGAGTCATCTTCCAACTGAATGCAAATTCTCTTAGAGCAGGAGCATTGAATAGTAGTTCCATATTAGAGTTTGGAATTACTCCAAGTCCTCTTGCTAGTATTGCTTCAGGAGAAACTTGAATACCTGCCATTGCCAATAATCTAGATTGGACAGTAGCACCAGCAGTAGCTTGAAATTGACCTGCACCTGGTTTTGTGAAATCAGATACCTTTAGACCCGACTTAGATAGAGCACCAATTAGAGCACCCGCACCAGTAAGACCACTTCCACCAAATACAGATTCTGTTATCTTTCCTATTCCAGCACCTATTGCAGTTGCTCCCATATTCTGACCTACAGCTGCTGTTAATGCAGCAGAAATATTATTAATTTGATCTTGACCCCATGCAACATTATTAGAATCACTGATATCAGTTGGCATTGGTAGTCTTACCATGCCAAGATATTTTTCAAGTGGACTTAATCTTTGAGCACCTTGTGTTGCAATCTCTGATACACTTGCTTTATCATCTTTTGAATTTTTGTATCCTACGAGAGCTGCTCTTGGTGGTTTGTATGTGTACTGTGTAATACGAACGTGGTCTTGGTTATATCCTGTTTTTCTGTTGCTGTATATTGCATCGATAGGATACTTAAGTGGACCATCTAACATTAACTCTTTGATTGTATTGAGAGTAACGTCTGTCTTCTTAAAGTCTGCCCAAACCCACGGTTGTTCGCTTGGTTTAAATTCCTCAGCAGTTTTATTAGCAATCTTGGATGTGTCTCGTGTTTCGATTGCTTGTGTTAGAGCAACATTTCTTTCTTCATTTGTTTTTGCTGATTGATAGTCTTTGACCCATTCTGGTAATACCCCTTTACCATTATTTTTGTGAGCAGCTATGATTTGGTCTGCTATTTCTCTTGAGAATGCAACTCTTCCTACTTCTGTACTTAATCCATCTGGAACATAATCAAAACTACCACCACTACTAGTTAATGCATTTGCAATTGCATTGTCATCCCATTTATCGTTTTTGAATAGTAGCATTGGTTTTCCATCAAGTACTACTCCTCTTTGTATTAATTCGACATTACCATTCTCAGGATCCCATCTCAAATCATACCGATTACTAGCACCAGTTATTTCAATGCTACCTTCATTAAAGAAATTACTTTTTAATACTTTTGATGACATTAAGGACTATCCCAAACGTGTTCTGGCGATACCATACCATATTTATTAACAAACTTTTCTGTTACTAACTTTGCAATGTCGGACCACTCTTCTGAATCTTCTGGAATAATAAACAAACCATCAATATTAGTAATAAAATATCTATGTAATGTTTTATCTGGTAAACGTGCTTCTCTTTTATTTATCAGGGAACCAGCAATGGACGATCTTATATGTGGACTGTAGTAATGTAAGTTGGCACCAAGGATAGAATCATTTTTAATTTCTAAGATATATGCAAGGGGTCTTCTGTCCCACCATTTATACTTATCACCGTATGCTGCAGAGTATGAGAAGTAACATAACTCACCTATCTCTGGGAATCTTTGTTCTGCTACGTCTAGAAGATCAGTATATAATTCATTGGCAAACCAGTCTGCATCTGTACCAGCAATTCCTTTAGATCTTTCAAAAATTCTTCCACCAATAGTGGTATCATTAGCTAGTTCTGCTTTCCGTGCAGCATCTCTTGCTCTTCTTTCTGCTAAAGTTTTTCTTCCCATTATTTGATACCTAGATCATCTTCAGTCATAATTTTAAATTCATAATTTCTATTTTTACAATATTCTCTTGCTGCTTTCCACTTTGCTTGGTTAATTGCATAAGTTTTTACAGAGTATGCCCATGATTTTGTTCTCTTCTTTGGTTTGGTTGCTGGCATTTTGGTTTCTTTCTTGGGTTTTATTTCTACAACCATTATTCTTTTTCTACCATAGGCATCCCTATACTTGATTAAGAAATCAGGGAAATATCTGTGCATTCTATTGTCAAGAGGGGAACGATATGGGATAAAGAATTCTTCTGACTGCCATTCACTTACAGACTCAGTGATGTCACAGTAATTCATGAATTTTTTTTCCCAAAGAGACCTATAAACTATATTTGTTGGGTCTCCTTTGTACTTTTTAGGGTGCCTCGGCCTATATTTCCCATTATATGACATACATAGTATAGGAATAACTAATTACAGAGTATTTAGATGGCACAGATTGCACCGCTATATGCAAGAATAACTAACGCTAGAAGTACTGATGGTGGAAGAGGTTCCTTACCGTCAGTAAGAGAGTTATATAAAGGTCTTTCACTTAGTAGTCAATTTAAAGTATCATTATTTCTCAATAGAAATAATAGAAATGCAGATAATTTAGATGGACATTTGACTCGTTGTGGTATCTTTGATGAGTACTCTGCGAGTAGTTACAGTTATGATTTCTTTGCTTCTGAAGCACTTCTTCCTGGAGCGAACTTTGATATGACAGAGCAACCTGGATCCTATCAGGGGATGTTGGAGTATGCTCCTACTAGAAGAATATGGCCTGACTTTGAAGTAACTTATTACATAGATAAAAATTATAATCTTCTTCGTTTATTTGAAGAGTGGATGAACTATATGAATCCATTATATAATAATAATGGAAGGTATATTGGTGGTGTTGATGGCCAAGTAGGATTTACGGATCACAATTCTTATTATAGGATGAAGTATCCTGGTAAGTATAAGAGAACTTTAGCTGTTACAAAATTTGAAAGAGATTTTTGGCAGGATCCAAATGATCTGCAGAGTGGGCAGATTCCACAGCAGATGATATCATATCAATTGATAGATGCATTCCCTAAACAGGTTACTGCAGTACCAGTAACGTATGATGGTAGTACTGTGACTAAGGTAACAGTAATTTTTGGATATACTAGGTATCTTACCCATAAGAATAATGGTGATAAGGGTAGTTCTTATGGATCTCGTAGGAATACTGGAAAGAATAGAAACTATAGAGTCAATAGATATATTGCTCCATTAGCATATACTCCTGATATTGAAACTACTGGTGATCTTGAAGATGTTACAACTAAAACTTTTCAAGAAACAGCTCTGGAGAACGTTAACCCGTATGATTATACTCAGTCCTTTAAACCAGATAGTTTCGCTAACAAGTTATGGAACCTGGATTTTACACCAGAATGGCTGAAGTCTGGCAAAGAAATTTATCAACAAAACAATAAAGAATATGTAGAAAAAGGTGGTATGGATGTGAGTGGTTATACTTTCTGATAACTCCCCTATATAAAATACTGAATAAAATATTATGCCGTTACCTAAAATAACTACCCCCACTTATGAGTTGGTATTGCCATCATCAGGGAAGAAAATAAAATACAGACCGTTTCTAGTTAAAGAAGAAAAAGTTTTAATCCTTGCATTAGAAAGTCAGGATGTAAAGCAGATCACTAATGCACTTAAGACAACATTAAAAGAATGTATTGTTACTCGTGGTGTCAAGGTTGATGACCTTCCAACATTTGATATTGAATATATCTTTTTGAATGTACGTGGTAAATCTGTAGGAGAAGCACTTGATTTAATTGTCACTTGTCCTGATGATGAGGAGACAACTGTTCCTGTGAAAGTTTTTATTGATGAGATTGAAATCAAAAAGGATAAGAAGCACGATCAAGAGATACCTCTTGATGCAAAACTTACTCTTAAGATGAAGTATCCATCACTTAGTGAATTTATTAAGGAGAATTTTGATTCTAACAATGATGTTTCTGTTGTACAACAATCATTTGATATGGTAGCATCGTGCATTGAAATGGTATATGATCATGATGATGTGTGGGCAGCTGCTGATTGTACTAAGAAGGAACTTACTGAATGGGTCGAGTCCTTGAGTTCCAAACAGTATAAGAAAATTGAAACTTTCTTTGAGACAATGCCTAAGTTATCATATACTATGAAGGTAAAGAATCCTAAGACAAAGGTTGAGAGTGAGGTTGTATTGGAGGGACTGGCAAGTTTTTTCGGGTAGGTATGACTCATATTGATCTTGAGTCATACTATAAACTTAATTTTTCCTTGATGCAACACCATAAATATTCATTAACTGAGATTGAAAATATGATACCTTGGGAACGAGAAGTATATCTCGGACTCTTAAATCAACACATTGAAGAAGAAAATTTAAAAGCACAACAGGCAAACAGTAACTAAATGGCAATATCTTCTTCCATTATTCCTTCCTTTTCTTCTTCTAAACCAAGAGGGTTGATTTCTGGTGCAAGGAATTTTATAACGGGTCAGAAACCTGGATTGGAATCTATAATTGATAATATATCTTCCCCACATAAAAGTACCTCTAATTTTTTGACAGTCTTTGGATCAGATAAGACTGAGGAAATACTTAAAAAGAGTGTAAAGACATTAAGAACTACTCTATTAGATGTATTTGAACTTTCTAGAGTATTAGTTGTAGCAATTGAAGAGATATCTAAGTCATTAAAAAATCTTTCTATGAATGCTGGAGGATCTGGTGGTGGATTGTTAGGAAAGTTATTGAAAGGTCTTGCTATTGGTGGTGGAATTGGTACTAGTAGTGTAATAGGTAAGAAACTTACAAGGAAAGTAGTACAAGAAGGAGGAGAAAAAGTAACAACTCAAGTTGGAAAGAGACTCATACAGAAAACTACTCCACAAGCTACGAAAGGTATTGTTCCTAAGTTAACTAATTTTGCTAAGAAAAATAAATGGTTAGCTATGCTTGGTCTATTGGGTCTTCCTTTTATGTTTACTGGTGATAAGGAGTCTGGAGTTTCATCAATTGATTCGGGAAGTATTGATAAGTTTAGTTCACATATAGACAGTTTTACAGTTGCAGTTGAATCATTAAAACAACTTAATTCCAAGTCAGTTTTTAATGAAAAGGATGAAACTACAACTCCACATTGGAGTGAAGTTGAACCTGGTTCTGTAGAAGAAAAGAAGTTGATTGAGGATGGTGTTAAATCTTTAAATGAAAGTAGTGCAAAACATCTTGAACAGAATTCACATTTATATTATGAGTTTCCTATTGGTGAAGTAAAGAAAGATGATCAAGGTAATTGGGTACTAGTTGAACAACCTACTATTAATGGAGATTCAAATAATAATTTGAAGCAAATTGAAAATTTAAGTGTTGGTGCTAATCAATCGATGATTAATGTGATTCCATATAGTGGGATGCCCACTCAAAGTGGTGGTGGAAGTGGAGGAAATCTTAATGTACCAACATCATCAGGTGCTTCTAGTGATCTTCCGTTTCTTTCTTCAGGTAAGTCGGATAGTTTTGCAACACTTGAAAGTAAAATGATATACAATATAGTTGAGTGATATGGCAATTGCAGTAAATAAAAATTTAATATTAAAAAAGGCTAAGAGAATTAGGACTGTTCCTCCTGTTAATATTGTTAGATCTTATAGGTTTGAACGCAAGAATGAGTATAAAAAATTTGTTAAATGGATTTCTTCCGCTGATGGTGCATTAAAAAGAAAGAAAGATAAGTTACCAAAGAAAAAAGATATAAAAGGATTAGCAATCAATACATCTTCAGCACTTCAGGGTCTTGCTATGATCTTGATGGGGTTGCTTATTGATTCTAAGAACCCAGAGGAAAATGTAAAGAAAATAGTGGATGGAGCAAAGAAGGCAGCAGTTCCTTTGGCAATTGGTGGTGCTATTGCTACTCCATTTATAGCAAAACATTTATTAAAGAAATTTCTTAAACCCAGATTAGTTAAACCTGTTGCAACTAAGGTACTTCCTCAGATTATTAAAGGACCAGCTCGTAAAGGTATAATTAGAAAGGTTAGTGGGGAAGTTGCTGAAGGTACAGTAAAGAAAAAAGTATCACAACAAGTAGGTAAGAAACTAACACAACAAGTAGCAAAGAAGGTAGGTCCAAAAGCTGCAAGGTTTATCCCTGGATTTGGATCTTTAATAGCAGCTGGTTTTGCTGCTCATGAATTTAGTCAGGGTGATGTTGTTGGTGGATCATTAGCATTGATGAGTGCTATACCTATTCTTGGATGGGCTGCAATAGGTGTAGATATTGCTAGAGATCTTGGTGCATTTGAAGGTACTCCTATTGGACTTAATGAATCGGAGAAAAAGGAACAGACAAAAGATTTGCAGGAAGGAATGCAAACTGATATACAAACACAACAAGTTACTGATATTGAACAGTTAAATAATACTTTTGTTACTGCAGTAGATAAATTTGGTATTGCAGTTTCAGATTTTAAAAAAATGTCTGTTGGTATGTCATTTGGTATTGGTAAACCCATAATAACAGCAGAAGGAGTTAGAGATCTTATTGGTAGTGAAAAGAATGATGGGTATATTGGTCCTAAGTGGTTAAATATTACAACTCCTGAGAAAAATGATGGATATATTGGTCCTAAATCTTGGGGAATTGTAACTCCTCCTTGGTTGGGAGGAGAAACTAATAAAACAATTGAGGAGCAAAATAATAATATGTTTAAGAAGTTCTGGAATTGGTTTGTTCCACCAGCAGAAAATTCAAATGAACCATCTGTAAGAGCTGGAATTAGAACACCACAAACTGGATTCAAACATGTTGAAAGTATATCTAATGGTAATCAATTATTTGGTGCTGGAAATAATAGTGTCATCATGGTTCCAGATGAAACGATAGTTCAATCAAATAGTGGTAGTGGAATGATCCCAATACCAATTCCATCAGGAGGTGGAGGAGGAGTTGCTGTTGTCACTCCATCTGAAACTGAAATATTAAATAGTTTATGGACAAATATTCTTCTGACTAAATTAGCACAATGAGCGTATCAGAAACATCGACACTTCAAATAACAGACGCTACCATTGAATCTTTGAGTGGTAAGAAGACTTCTTTGCTTCCAAATATTCTTACTATAGATTACTTTGAAAATATTTTAGAACCATCTGTTATGATGGAGATTCAGATAACATCTATGAGTACTATCTTTAATATAATACCTATACGTGGTGGAGAGAAGTTTACATTAGAGTTAGAAACAGCAAGAGGTACATGGGGATTTGATGATGATAATCCTTTGTATGTTTATAAGGTTAGTGATCTTAATACACAACAGATGGGAGAATCATTTACACTTCATTTGGTATCAAGAGAGTTTTTAACAAATGAAACAAATAGATGTGTAAGGAAGTATGAGAAGAAAAATATTCACGAACATGTCAAATCTATATTAAAAGATGTATTAAAGACGGATCGGTATAGTGATGATAGTATTGAGAAGTCATCAAATAGTTATACTTTTATTGGTAATTATAAGAAAGCATTTCATACTTTAGAATGGTTAGGACCGAAAGCAGTATCTGCAACTGATAGTAGTACTAAAGGTACAAGTGGTCAAGGAAAGAATGCAATAGCAAAGGGTACTGCAGGATTTTTATTCTATGAGAATAAGGATGGATTTAATTTTAAAAGTATTGATGGATTAACTTCTTCATTAAATGTATCTAAAGGAAGTAGTAACAAAAAGATTAACTCAACTTATTCATTTAGTGGTATAATAAGTGAGAGTATTTCACAGGCACAACCTCTTAAGATTGTAAAATGGTTTCTTGAAAAGAATATTGATTTAAGAAAGTCATTAAGGATTGGAATGTATTCCAATTATACTTATTTTTATGATATGATTACTAATAAATTAACTGGATATAAGTATTCATTGAAGGATCAAATTGGAAACAAGACACTTGGTAAAGATGAGATTCCAGTATCAGATCAGTTTGGTGAGTCAGTTTCTAGAGTTATGTTTAGAATGTCTGATCATGGAGCCTTAGAAAAGGGTGCTGGTTTAGAAACTTCTGGAAGGGATCATGCTGATATGGCGAAATCCTTTTCTAGATATAATTTATTGTTTACACAGGCAATAAATATCTTAGTACCTCTAAATAATGATTTAAAAGTAGGTGATATAATTACCTGTGAATTTCCATTGAAGGATGGGGATGCAAAAGAGATGGACCCAGAAATAAGTGGTAACTATTTAATTCGTGAATTGAGACACCACTTTACGGCAAATCAAAACTCAACTTCTCTCAAATTGATGAGAGATTCTTATGGTTTACACGGACCCGACAACTAGGAGAAACTATGACTATTAAGCACGATCTTGACCATGAAGTTTATATTGATCCAAAGGATCATAAAGAACATATTAATCATGGTATGCACGAGTATACTAAGGAGGACTTAGAATCTGCTCATGCTTACTATGATGAATATCATAAGAATGATGAACCAGAAACTGGAATTAACGATTATCATCTAAGACATCAGGATAAGAATCTTGAAGTCTATTGTGATGATCATCCAGATGCATTTGAGTGTAGAGTATACGACGAATGATTGATGAATCCTTATTAAAATCTGCTGTTGCTGGAAAGGACGGCTTTATCTGGTGGATAGGTAGAGTCGCCCATTCTGATGTTTGGTTTAATGAGAACCGTGCTCTTGCTTCAAAGGGAGGAATGTCCCATAGATGTAAGGTAAGAATTATTGGTTATCATCCTTGGGATGCTACTGAATTAGCAGAAGAGGATCTTCCTTGGGCCCATGTAATGATGGATGCCACAACTGGTAGTGGTCAAGGTGGACTTGGAGATACTCAAGTTCTTACTGGAGGAGAAACTGCCATTGGTTTCTTCTTGGATGGTGATGAAGCACAGCAACCAATTATTATGGGACTGCTGCATAGAAGTGCAGATGTAGCAAATAGTATTGGAGAAGGAGACGCAGCAAAGAGTTCACAGTTCCAACCATTTACTGGACATCCTAAGAAGATTAGACAATCTATACCAGATACTAAGAGAGAAGTAGTAGATACTAAGAGTATTAAAAAGAATTCAGATCCAGATAAAGGATTAGTAATTAAAATAAGTGATAGTAATAGATCAGTATTTGAATCTCTAAGTGATGGGCAGATTGGTAGGATATTGAGATCATCTCCTGGTCAGTCTGTTGAAGGTGTTAATGTAACTTACGATATTTTGCAAGAGTTGAATCAATTCCAACTTAATAAACATGCAAAGGATGGTTCTAATACATTTTCAGAAGCAACGAAGAAAGCATTTGAATCTTCTACTGATTTGAAACTGAATACACAATCAGCATCAGCAGCAGGTATTGAAAATAAGACAACAAAGGTACATGAACCTCCAGATCCATGTAATGATACTGCAGTTGGTCAATTGACACAGGTATTGACAGATTTTATTACTATGACAAATGGACTTGAAAGTTCATTGAATAACTTTGTTGATCCTATTCAGAATAAGATCACAGATATGACAGATGAAATCAATAAGGTTGCACAGACAGTACAAGGAATTGTAAAGGGTGTTATTAATAGAGTAAGATCAAAAATACTTAAGAAAGTTCTCTCTTTATTTTCAATCTTTCAGGGTTTGCAGAAGAAAATTAATCCTGCAGATTGGCTTACTGGTCCAGGATTTACTAAGGCAGCAAAGCAAATATTGCAACTACTTTTCTGTATATTTGAAAAGATAATTGGACAGATGTTGAACTTTATTAAAAATATGCTTAAGAATTTGGTTGCTAATGCTATTAATGGACCTTTCTGTGCTGCTAAACAGTGGGTAGATGGTGTTTTTGCAAAGGTATTTGATCTTATCGGAGATTTAACTGGTCCTATTGTGAATGGTCTTCAGTGGTTGACTGGTGGTTTGGGAGCAATAACTGGATTGTTAAGTAAGGCAAGTAGTTTAGCATCTAAAATCTTTGCTTTCATTGGTTGTGATGAGTTGAAGTGTACGAAACCAAGTAAGTGGGCATCATCTTTTAATGAAACCTTGGCAGTTGCTACAGATGATTGGCAGGATACTCTGGATGGTATTGGTAGTCTCAAAGGTGTTCAAGATTCTTTAGATAAATTTGGTAAGGATGCAATAAAATCTACTGATAATATACTTAGTAGAATTGGTATTGGTTCGGCAATTAAAGGAGGAGATACATCAGAACTTGAAGATACTAAGATTGATGGATCTGGTTTGTTAGGTATCCTTGCTACAACTGATTCATTGACTGGCGGTAATTCTGCACAGGATGCTGCAAGAGGATTGGGATCTTTAGAGAGTGCTATTGCTGGTATATCTTTATTTGGAAATGGAAATAGTATATTCAATGCTTGTACTAATAAGATGGATAATCCTCAGACGCAGGATGATATAATACAAATGCCAATTGGATTTAAATATGGTAGGTGTATTCCACCAGCTGCATATGTTGATGGTGAAGGTGATGATGCAAGATTAAAGGTAGTAGTTGGAGCAGATACTAGAATATTCTCAATAGAAGTTATTGATGGTGGATCTGGATATGATTCAAATACTAGTGTTGCAATTATTGATAGGACAAATTATGGAAGAGGTGCTCAAGCAAAAGCAGTTATTGAGGATGGATCTATAGTAAGAGTTATAGTTACTTCTCCTGGTATTGGATATTGTGGACAAGGAGTAGGTGTTGGTATAGTTACTGCTATTACTCCAACAAGACCAGGAATTGGATATACTTCTGGAGATACTATTGATATTTTTGATCCAGTCTATCCTAAAACACCAATTACTACTGTACCAGTTGGTGTTACTACTAATAATGGATCTATTGTTGATGCTTATATACCAACTGACTTCTCTTATGAGTTTAATCGAAGACCCATTCTTGTTATTAATAGTGATACTGGTCTTGGTGCAGAGCTTGTACCAGTTATGTTAGATGTGGTACAATCTGTAGTGGATGATTCTGCAACTAGAGTACCACTAATTGGAATTAGTACTGTTATTGATTGTCCAACAGAAGATCATAGGAGTAATGTATAATGTCACACGAACCTTTATCAAAAGAAGATGTACAGGAGATTATAGATTCTGCTGTTGACTCTAAGATCAAGGAATACTTCCGTATGTCAAGACCAGGATTTGAAATTGCATCTAATGTTGAGACGGAAGCACATGGACTAGCAGAGTTTCAATTGAATACTGATTTACAACAAGGAATTCATTTTTATCGGCAAGGTAATGCTAAAGTAACATCTAATAGATCTTTTGAAATTTATTCTGGTGAAGATGCTAAGAAAAAACATTGTGCTATTATTTTTGATGCAAAAAATGGGAACATATATCTTAAAGCAGAGAATGGTAATTTGATTTTGGAAGGTAATGAGGTTATAATAAACACTAATCATGCTGACGGACAGATTAGTCTTAATGCAAAGAAAACTATCTATCAAAATGCTCCTACTATCAAGGTGGAAGGGGTGACAACTACTGTCATTGGTACATTGGATCTCCAATGTATTGGTGGACATACGTCTATATACTCTCATATGTCTGATGTAGAGATATCAGATGGATCTGAACTTGAGATTGGTCCTGGTACTGTTCTTCAGTTTATTGATAAGGTCAAGAAAATGGCAGCATTGTTTAGTTGAGGGGGTTAAATGGCTAGAGCATCGCTTATTCAAGCAAGTAAAATAAAACTAGGATTATTTGATAATTCTACAGCAACTTTTAGTAGTATTGTTAACACTGGAGTGATAACTAACTCTGGAGTAACGTTCCTTGGTCTTCCTGGAGCAGCAGGAATGGCAAGAGCGGCTGTTATGATTGGTCCTGCAATGGGAATTTCTTTACCTGCCTCTCTTGAAGTAACAGGAATTGGAAATTATATTGGAGTAAGTAATTTCTTTGGGGCTATAAATCAGTATGGATTTAAGCAAGCATATGGTGTAACTCGTAAGGCAGCATTGAGTCTTAAGGATGGAGTTGATCTTAAGAATGCTGTTGAGATTACGAATGGTCAAGACGTTGATAATGGTAATTTAACTGTTGCTGGTGTTATTACTTGTGCATGGTTGGAAGGTCGTCTTGCTGCTGCAATGGCATCTCCACCAAAGGGATTTGATATGCACCATCCCACTAAAAAGGGATGGAGGTTATCACATATTTGTATTGAAGGACCAGAAGCTGCTGTATATCATAGAGGTATACTTGATTCTGGTAATACTATTAAACTACCTGAGTATTGGAATGGATTGGTTCGTCCTGAAACTATTACAGTACAACTGACTTCCATTGGAGTGTATCAAGAACTTTCTTATGATGTTATTAATGGAACTACCATTAAAGTTAAGAACAATGCAGGTGCTCCTATTAAATGTAGTTACGTTGCCTTTGGTGAAAGGAAAGATGTTGACAAAATTGTGGTAGAATATCCAGGTAAGATTGAAGACTATCCTGGAAGGGATCAAAGATCAATTGTTGGTTATCACTATGACGTTAGAAAGGGGGTTAATGGATAATGGCAAGAAAAAAAGCAACTAATGATAAAGAAAGAGTACAGAATATTATTTCTGATCTAAGAGAATTAATAGACAGTAAAGAAAAGCAAAGGGATCAGATGTTAGATCAACTTGCTCTTTTGGATGTTGTTCTCGATGAGATGGATGAGGTTATTGTTGATATCGATAAGCAAATACCACCAATACTTGATTTAATTAATGTAGAAGTGGATAAGGTAAGAGATGCATATGATGCAAGACTCAATCATGGATGTAAGAGTGGATTAGCTTGGGTTAAGCTAGATGAATGGAGATTTAGAGGAGGTTCGGGAGAGACTTGGCAAGTTCAAAAGAACCCTGACACTGCGTACACTCTTGGGTATTATGGATTAAAGTTCTGGAGAAAACCTAGTGATAGGGATTATGGATCTAATATTATTTCTAGTTTTAATGGTAATATTGTTGGTAATGGTGTAACTCTTGGTGCAATTAGTACTGAAACAAGTTTTTCTAAGATCAAAGTAGGAGATATAATTACTGATAAAATAGATTCTCCAGAACTTTGGAACTTAGGTAATCTGCCAACGGTTATTGGTTTTGGTATGACAGATACCCACAGTGGTATTACTACTCAGATTCAGGGTAGTACGACTCTTTCATCAAATTTCCTTGCTCAGACTGGGATAGGAACAACAGCTGCAACTCCTGCAGGAAGTGGGATAGGACTTACTGGGGTTTTTCCATCTGGTACAATAGTTGTTAGTCATGAAGAACAAAATTTTGAAAGAAGAGTTTATGATCCAGCAGCAGGATGGACTACAACGACCAGTCCAACATGGGGTTATGTTCTTAATAAGGTAGCGATTGCAGCAACAACAGATCAATTATTTAATGTTGGTATTATGACTAATACTCCTTCACTTATCTTAAGTACACCGACAACTTCAACAAGTGATATATTTAATGAACAGTTCCATGCCATTCGTCAAGCAGCAAGTCCAGATGAAGATTTTGATGTCGATAAGAATCCTATTGACCCTATTAATATTGGGATAGTTAAACCTTATACTGGTAGTGGTGATCAACCTGGTGTGGGTCATAAATCTGAAATTACTAACAATAAGAGTCCAGTAGGACCACATAGTTGGCGTGAAGTATTACAACATCCAGAACCAGCAGCAGGAGCAGGACAAATAGTATCTAATGAAGGTACTACTAATTGGCCTGTAACGTTTAATACATCTGGAAATGGAGAACCTGGATTGGCACCAGAGGGTATGATTGTAAGTGCATCAGGAATTGTTACTACTCTTGGTACTGCACCAAATCCTGTTCCTCAAAGTATTCCAGGTGATTGTGCTAATTATGATGCTGCAATTGCTTCTGCAGAGTCTCAGTATACAAGTGTAAGAGATACTCAACTACCAAAAGCACAGAAACTTGCGGCACAGTGTGTAGCATTAAGAAAACTTAGATACAGAAAGCAAACACAAGCATGGGGATGCTTACAAGGAGCAGCATTTTGTAGAAATGAAATTAAAGATCTCAAAGAGAACCTTGATGACCTTGAGTCTCAGAATTTGACATAGCATTCAAATTACAGTATAATAGTTCAGGTATCGGTATCCTAAATGGAAATTCAAAGGACAGATCTTAGAGAACTTCAGCATCTTCAGGAGGATATGGCTGCATATTTTTGTGATGAATTTGGTGTGAGTGGAGAGACTTATTGGACATGTGTTGAGTCAGTAGCACAAGTTAAACTAATGGAAGTCAAAGGTGAGATTAAGTTTGACCTAGAAGATCTCAAGAAATTCAGAGAAGAATATACAGGGGAAAATTGACTTTTTGTTTCAAAAAAGGAGCAAAAAAAACTCTGGGTATTTTTTGGTGAAATACCCTTTCTAAATATTTTCTACATAATGGAGCATATAATGCCGTATCGTATTGATTCGAGTTTTTGTTGGTACAGTGATTGGCAGAATAAGGATAAGAGAATTGTTTATATGTATTATATAAATGGGATGCCATTTACGTATGATGAGTTAGAAGATCTTAATGAAGATTCTATCTATATGCCTGGAATTAAGATGATAGCAAATAACGAAACTAAATATAACACAGAGGACTTATATAATTTTCACGCCTATTTAATGGAAGAAGAATGCCATCCATTGGTATTTGAATTGGAATTGGAGAACCCTGAGAAGTTACCAGTTGACTAACGTGATAAATAAGTCAGAAGAAAAATTTAGTTTGTTAATACGATGCCTCTTTCTAGGTTAGAAAATTTTCTAGTTAATACTGATGGGAATATTCTGTATGTAAATCCATCAGATCTAGATGCTACTGATAGTTTTGATAATAAAGGAAATTCATTAACAAGACCCTTTGTTAGTATACAGAGAGCATTACTAGAAGCAGCAAGATTTTCATATCAAACTGGAGATAAAAACGATAGGTACGATAAGACCACAATCTTATTATATCCAGGTACTCACTACGTTGATAATAGGCCAGGTTATTCCATTGAAAATAATGCTGGAAATGTAAGATATTATGATGTAAATAAGAATGTATCCTCAGATAATTTAGAACTCACAAATAATTCTAATTTCGATTTAAATAATGCAGCAAATACATTATATAAATTTAATTCTGTTCATGGTGGTGTAGTTATACCTAAAGGTACATCGATTGTTGGTATGGATCTTAGGAAAACTAAGGTTAAACCACTCTATGTTCCAGATCCATCAGATATTTCTATGGGTAGGTCTGCACTGTTCCGTGTGACTGGTGGTTGTTATTTCTGGCAGTTCTCTATCTTTGATGCAGACAAGTCAGTTTATTATAGTAAAGATTTTTCACAAAAAGGATCACATAAGAGATCACACCACAAATTAACTTGTTTTGAGTATGCGGATGGAATAAACCAAGAGGACTTGACTTCATTATCAGACCTTGCGATGTATTATTACAAGGTGATGAATGCTTATGGTGATGATACAGGTAACAGAGAGATAACAGATTACCCAGGTGCAACAGACTTTGAACCTAACAGTCCAGAATATAAGATTGTTGGTGATTTATCATCAGATGCTGTAGTTATTAGTAAATTAACTGCAAGTGGTGTAATAGCGAGTGTAGATACTCAAGTTGATCACAATTTAAATGTAGATGATTCTGTTCGTATCAGTGGTATTTCTTCTGATCTGTATAATGGAAGTAGAGTTGTAACAGGAATTACTAGTGATAGGAAATTTACATATCTATTATCATCGACTCCAAGTGATACAAGTATTGTACCATCACAAGGACGAGTTATTATTGAGGCAGATAATGTAACTGGATCTTCTCCATACATCTTTAACTGTTCGTTGAGATCAGTATATGGTATGTGTGGTCTCCATGCTGATGGAACAAAGGCAACTGGATTTAGATCTATGGTTGTTGCTCAGTTCACTGGTATTGGTTTACAGAAGGATGATGATGCATTCCTAATTTATAACCCTTCTACTGGTGTTTATAACGATAAGAATTCTGCACCAACAACTCTTTATAATCAACCAACATTACCTCTTTATATTAATCAAGAGGCTGTATATAATCCAACATACGGAACATACCATATTAAAGCATCTAATGATGCATTTATTCAGGCAGTTTCTGTATTTGCTATTGGTTTCTCCAACCACTTCCTATCAGATAGTGGATCGGATCAGTCAATCACAAACTCTAACTCAAACTTTGGTGCTAAGTCATTAGTATCTAAGGGATTTAGAAAAGATGCATTCTCTCGTGATGATACTGGTTATGTTAGTCATATTGTTCCACCAAAAGATCTTAGAGAAGATACTTTTAATGTTTCTTGGAAGACTATTGATGCTACTACAACAATTGGTGCTGCTACAACATCAAGACTTTATTTGCTTGGTGAAAAGGATGAAGAGAACGCACCATCTAACGTTAGTAATGGATATAGGGTTGGATCGAAGACTGCTGAGAAACTTTATTTAAATGTTAATGTTGCTGGAAATAATGTTACATATTCTACTCCTGTAAATATGCAAGCAGGTGGAAATAATGCGGAGACAGTTGCACAAAAAAGGTTTGTTGTTAATACAATAGATTCATCTGATGGTACTACTAATGCTAATGATTCTTTAACTCTATTCGATGATCATAATTTCATTGCTGGAGAATCAGTAAGAGTTTATAGTGATGATGGTCGTCTACCAGATGGTATAGAGAGTGAAAAGGTATACCATATTATTACTATTAGTGGACAACCGAAAGTAATTAAGTTAGCTAAGTCACTTAACGTTGCTTTAGAATGTGTTAATGGTAGTAGTACTGATTGGTTGGATATTAAGAATACCAATGGTGGTACTCTTACTGTTGTAAGTTATGTAACTGATAAAGTTCCAGGCGATATAGGTCATCCAGTTCAGTGGGATGCTGCTCAAAGCAATTGGTATATTATTGGTGCAGGATCTACTGTAAATAACACCATCTACAATGGAATAGTAGGTTATTCAACTCAGATTGCAGCAAATAACTCTGCAACATATGTACAAAGAAAGTCTGAGAATCGTGATTTGAATGATAGAATATACAGACTTCGTTATGTTATTCCGAAGGAATATGCTAATGCAAAATCACCTGAAAAGAATTATGTTCTTCAGGAATCATCGACTACTGGTATAACTGTTGGTGAAAATATATCAATTACAAGTATTAAATCAAATAGAAACACAAGAATTGTCTCTGGAATAACAACATCTAATCTTACTGCAACTGTTACTACTGAAGCTCCACACAAACTAAGTGTTGGTGATAGAGTTAAACTTAATGGTGTTAAGAGTACTCTGAATACTGATGGAACTAAGAGTCTTGGTTTCAATGGGTATTTCTATGTTGGATCAACACCTTCAACTAAGACATTTACTTACACTCTTACTCAAAATCCTGGTGCATTTACAAATAATATGGGTGTGAGAACCAATGATGAACTACCAACCTTCTCAAGAAATGAGTATGATACTTCTTATACCATTCAAGATGTAGAAACAGTTCAGGAATATGTTTCTGGTCAACAGGATGGTGTATTTTATCTTACATGTGTAATTGGTAATGTATCTCCTACCGCATCTCAGTTTACAGATCGTAAGTTTAAACAAAATATACTTAATCTATATCCAACAGTAGATGTAGATAATTTGAATGTTGATCCTCTTCAAGGTATATCAGTTGCTGATAATAAGAGTATTGGTAATGTTATAGTTAATGATACTCAGAATAGTATTACTAAGGAAGGTGTTATTGAATACTTGAAAGATAATGCTGTTGGTTTTGCAGTTACTGGAGCATATTCAACTGGAACTGCTGGTGTATCTACAGTTTATAGTAAATTAAATCATAATTTAAATTCTATTACTGCACTTACTCTTACTGTACCAGGAACTGGATATCCTACAGGTGCTTCTGGAACAACTCTCTATAGTGTTCAGTTGGTTAATGAAGCTGGTGGAATGACTGGAGAAGGTGCTACTGCAGACATCTTAGTTAATTCTTCTGGTGTTATACAGACTGCATTGATTAAGGATGGTGGTGCTGCATATGGTGTTGGTAACACCATGAGAATTGCTGGTGGTACTAGTGGTGTTGTGAGTGTAGCAGCAATTGATAATGCTGTTGGTAAAGCAATACAAGTTGTTGGTGTTGGAACAGATAAGGATAGAATTAATAGTAAGTATAATGGTTTGTATAAGGTATCTGCTGTACCTACTGCGAATACAGTAACATATAATGCATCGTATGGAGCTGGAAGTAATAATCCTGGCATCTACACAGGATCAAAAGGTATGTTCTATGTGGTAGATAAGGCACTTTCTATTAGTAGTATTACAGGAATTGCAGGTACTACTTCTGCAGGTATTGCAACTATTGTTACTGCTGATTGTCATGGATTATCTGTTGGTAATAGGATAAAGATTGTTAATGTTTCTGGTTCTGCATCAAATTACAATCAGGATCATGTTGTTGTAGGTATTGCTAATACCACTAAATTTACCATTAATGCTCCTGTTGGAGTCACTACTACAGGTATTAGTACTGCTGAAGTATACAGGTATGGATTAACCGCACTTGGTGAAGACACTTCATTGGCATCTGAAAAGGTTGCTGGTAGTCTATTAGCGATGGATGGTGGTGTTAAGACAAAATTAGCAGCAAGTCTTAACTCTACACTTGCTACTGTAACTGTAGATAGTACTGTTGGAATTAGAACAGGTGACTTCCTTCAAGTTAATAATGAAGTATTAAGAGTATTGAGAGTAAGTAGTCCGACTCAACTTATTACACTCCCTAGAATTGGTCAATTAGGAACTAAACAGGCATCACATAGTCAGGGATCTCTTGTTAGAAAAATTTCTGTAATCCCATCAGAGGTTCGTAGGTTCTCAAGTATTCGTGCTTCTGGACATACATTTGAGTATGTTGGATATGGGCCTGGTAATTATTCTACTGCTTTACCACAACTTCAGAAGAGAAGTATTACTACTGAAGAGGAACTGCTTGCAGTCTCTACAGAAGAAAAAGGTGGAGTTGTATTCTACTCTGGAATGAATGATCGTGGTGAGTTCTTCAGTGGTGAAAGAGTTGAACCAAGAGAATTGTTCCTTGGTGGAGATTCTGCTGATGGTACTGTAGTATTTGATGATGTTTATATAAGAAATACTCTTCGTGTTGGTGGTGGTCCTAACCGTAACTTGCCTTCTGAGTTCAGAGGACCAGTTAACTTTACTAATAAGATCACGTCTACTGCTAAGGAAGGTATCCAAGCAATTAAAATATTACTTCAGGGTAACCCAACTCAGAATCCTTCACTCCAAGTAGGTCCAGATGCTGCTCCATCATTGTTTGTTACATCTGATGCTAGTGGTTTTGTAGGTATTAAGACTGCAACTCCTGGTTATGAATTGGATGTTAGTGGAAATATTCGTGCAGATGTCTATCAGAACTTTAAGTTAACTGATTTGCCTATTGGTGTAAATGAGGAGAGTACTTATGCAAGGAACCGTATTTTAAAAGTTAAAGACGATGGAACAGGATATGAACTTATTGATCCTAATGAACTACAAACATATGGATTAAGAAGTTTTGGAGTCAGCAATGACCCAACAGTATATTCTGGTATTGGTAATACTGTAGGTGGTAAGTTACAGATTAGTGGTATTTCTACTGCTAGATTCCATACTAATCAGTATGTAAAAGTATTTGGTGTTGGTGGTCATGGTGACACACCTCCTCCAACTCCATCTGCAAGTATTGTTAGGATACCTGCAACAGCAACTGATATGGGGCCTAAGAAATATAACTATTGGGTTTCACAATTTGAATTAGCAACTGGAAATGTTGGTGCAGCAGTATCAGTTAATGCTGCAGGAATAGCACATACTACAATTACTGAATTTAATCTTGCAGATCATATTCAGTTAACGATTAATAGAAGTGCTACTACTATGGGTGCTCTTGTGTATCGCCAAGAACAAGAGTCTAATACTCAACCAACTCCTGGTGTATCGACTAACTTTACACAAGCAAAATTAGTTGCTATCCTTGGACCAAAACAGTTAGGACCTAATGCTTCTGGTAATCAGTGGAAGGACTACGGTACATATGATGAAACACATTGGAGTGGTAAAGGAACTGTAAATGAATTCGATGATGATCAAATTCACTTCCCTAATATTGGAACCACTGGTTTCAGAAGAGGATGGGCAATTGATAGTGTAGTAGAAGTTGGAACTAATACTATAACTTTATCTGGTGCTTATGGAACTAATGCTAATGTAGGATTTGGTACAACAAGTGCTGTTAAGGTTGTTCATGATAATACACACACGTTAATGAAAGCAGTTGATAGGGCCGTATTAAGTGGTGGTAATTATCTTGAGTTGCCAAGTGGAACATATTTGACCAATAAATTAATTCTTCCTAGTGGATTCACTCTTGTGGGTGCTGGAAAGAATACTGTTGTTAAGCAGCAGTACTTTGCTAATGATTCTACAGACGGTGCTGGTAATTCACTTTCATTAGATGGAAACTTTGTTGGGATTGGAACCACTATGGGTCCACAGGCAACAGATACTCCAAAGGATCTTACATTTAGAGACGTAACATTTGATGGAAATGCACTTAATAATATTTTATTCGAAGCAACTACAGATAACTATCTTCTTTATATGAGAAATCTGAGGTCATCTTTATTCAAGGGAGTTGAAGTTCGAAATGCTCCTGGAGATGGACTATACATATCTGATTCTCAGAGAGTTTCTATTGAAGACTCTGCATTTGTTGATGGTTCTTTGACGGATATCTACCCATTCAGACCAGTTGTTGCCACAGGATCTACAAGTCTAAGAATAAATGATTGTCTCTTTGAGAACTTCCCTGGACCTGTTGATGTATCAGTAACATCTATTGTATCTACTGGTGGTAACATCATTAGGAATTGTGGTAGTGGTTTAGATGCATATGCAACTGGTAAGATTACCACAACCAATAACATTATCCTTGGCCCATCTGATGAATGGATTCCATCACCTGACATCTATGATAGTGATTGGAATTCTGTTAACGTTAACATCCCAATCACAAGTCCACAGACTGACTTTGAAGGTCCAATGATGCTCTTTGTTGAGGATGGACTTGCTAAGGATGTTTCATCTACTCAAGTTGAGATTGTTGCTGGTATTGGAACACTTGTTGGCATGTATAGTACTACTGCACAACCAACACTTGGTAATAAGTTTGTTAACTTCCAGATCAAACCAGATAATGTAACACCTAATGATATTGATAGAGAGCACGGATATATTAAACTTGCTCTTACTGCATCACAAATTACAGAGAAATTGACTGTATCAAATACACAAGGTGGAACTGGAGCAGGTTTAACTGGAATAACTTCTGCATTTGGTTATGAAGTTGTTGGTACTGAATTTATGGATAGACCAGTTGGATATACAACTTATGTTGGAATTGGAACTGGTAAGTGGTTTACCTCTGTAGATGGATCACCTGGTGCAGGTAACGCATCAGTTGCAAACACTTGTTATTATGTGTCGTTCTTGGATGTTAATCAGTATGCTGGAATTTGCACAGGAGATGTAGTACAACTTACAAATCATGATGTAAACCCAGATTTAGCTTCAACTAAGTTTACTGTTGCAGAGAAGAAAATTACAGCTGGTATTAGTAGTTTGAGATTGGAACCAAATGGCGGTTTCACTAACCCATCTGATCCACAATGGTTGGGTGCCAACGTAACTGATGGTATCCTGAGTGGATATATATCTATAAGGAGAACATTCACCATCGCTAAAGGAAGAGTCGGAGTCATTTAAATGCCTGATAACACAAACGTTAATAATAATGCGGCGGTTGTCGTCGTAGGAAGGACGGCTCCTGTACCTCCTGGTCAACAGAAGTCCGAGAAATCTATACCAGTCGTTATTGCAAACGACCAGTCAACTATTCCTGTTGCTGAACAGAATAAAGTACAATCTGAAGTGGCACTGTCACTTCTTGGAATACCTAGATCTGAAGTTGCTCTTGGTATTTTTGCTGATGTTAATACATACGATGTAAACCCGACAGAATGGTCATCAAATCCTGAACAGTATTCTACATTTCCAAATACTGGTCAGTATTTGCAGATACAAGGAAATAAAGGACAGGCATGGGGATTATCACATCTTCCTGCAGAGTCTGGAGCATTAATAGAAGCACCTGCTAATAAAACTTCTGTTCTAACATCAAAACGATTTTTTAGATATCAGCCTGGTCGTGTTTCTGCTGCTACATTTGGTGTTAAGACTACAACTATTAGTGATCCAGGATCTACCGCTAGTGCAGTCACAAATGGTTCTCAGAACTGGGTTAATAAAGCTACACCAGCATATGTAAACAATCATGTTGTTGCTAACCCTACTGTTCGTAAGTATGGTATCTTTGATAAGTACGATGGATATTATTGGGAAACTAGAAATAATGGAGTTGGAGATAATTTTACTGTAGTAAGAAGAACACAGTCTGTTTCTTATGAGAATCCAGTAACTTTTGGAAGTGGTGGAACTGAACAAAAAACTGATTATGGAAGAACAAACCCACCAGATCCAACAACTGTAAGAGGATCTCAGTCTGTTGGTAATGGTTCTACTGCTGCTGCCACTGGGTATCCACAGAAACAATTTGGTGATTTAACTATACTTAGAGACAATTTAGTACTCAGTCATGCTGGTGTGTATGATCCATCCTTACTACAGAAAGAACATAAGAAAGAGATAACTTCTGTTACTAGTGGTGCTACTAACCCTGTCTTTACCTTTGATGTTAACTCTGGTATTGCTGCAAGTGTTAGTAATGCAGTTTATGATATCGATACTGGTATCATGGTTATCACTACTAATGGAGCACATGGATTTAATGATGGTCAGTATCTAACCTTAGCTGGTATTGGTATGACTTGTCGTTATAGTTATGCCAATGGTGATGGAACAGGAGCATTAAATGAATCTGATCCTAATCATGTTAAGAGATATCCTAATAATGAAAGAGAATATAATATTATTGAGGTTCCTGATGCTACATCATTTAAAATAAATGTTGGTGTATCTACAGTACAGACATATTATCATGCACCTGCTACTGGAAAACCAAATGGTTGGGCAGTAGGTCTTTCTACTGGACAACATGTTGCTTATTCTAAGGGACCAAATGTTGGAATTATTACAGGTCTTGGACCAACATCAGAAAAGGATGGACAGATCTTTAAGGTAAGACATATTGGTATTAATACTGCAACAGGTATTACTACAGCAACATTTAATACTTTTGATTCAACTGCAACAGTTGTTAGTGGTAATTATCTTGATGTGGCAACTGGATGTCCAGCAGGTGAAACAGGACTTCTTAAGGTAGGTCATAGTGCTGGATCGGAGAATACTGTTGGTATCACCTCACATTATATGATAACTCCTGTACCATTCATCCAACCGATTAGTCCTGCATCAGTTAATGCTGCCAGGAAACGTTATGGAAATGCAAGTATAAAAACCAATGTAGCAACGGATGGTATTAAGACTGCTAAGAATACTGCTGGAACAGGTATGTTCCCATTCATGTATAAGGATAATGACAATAATGAAGAAGGTTATATTGATTCTACTTTGAATACTTCTACACCTTCTAGTTTAACTACATTGAAGGGGCAGATAGATGATCTTAACTCATATTATAAGAAGTGGGTTAATCAGAACATTGCTAAAGATTTTTGGAATGTATATGAGTATCGTATTCCACGTTCAAGATTTAGTGGAGATAGATTAGACGGACAAACAGACAAACTTCTTTATAGTGACTCAACTCCAAGTGCAAGAGCAGGGCAAAGTGTTCTGAATGCAGACACTGGAGCCCCATCAGATGATATTAGTATTTGGGATCTTGAATTTGACAAGGTTACCATGTACAAGATTGAGTTTTCATGGTATGGTGCTGTTGGTGCTCTATTCCTTGCGTATGTCCCTGTAAGCAGTGGAGAAGCACGTTGGGTGCGTGTACACCATTTAAGATGTTCTAACCAGTTGAAGGTCGCTTCACTGGGCAATGCAACACTACCTATTACTTACATGGTTTATGGTGGTGGTACTCAAGATCGTTTTGGATATCTTAATACTAAGAGACTTACTACTGATGATACAGCTTCTGCATCACAAAATATTGTTAAGTATGGTGCTTCATACTATATTGATGGTGGAGATAGAGGTACTGTAAAACTATTCAGTTATTCAACTCCTACAAATGTAGATGTTTATGGATCTAAGAGAACATTTATTGTTGGAGCTGGAAATACTAATGTAACTTTGGGATCTAATGCAACTAATACATCTGCACCATATCTTACTGCTGGTTCTACATCTGGATTGTCTACCACTTATTACATTGGTTCGAAAGTTCAAACTGGAAATCCTTTAGATCAAAATATTGAAGTTACTTACGTTGATCTTTCTAATAGAAGATTGTATTTAAATGCACCTTTGGCTTCTGGTAGTACTGCTTCTGGCACAGTTAATATAATTTCTGATCGTCCTACTCCATTAATTGGACTTAAGTGTAGAGATGAAATTACCAGTAGTACTGGTCAGAATGTAAGGAATAGAACTCAGGTATATCCTACAAGAATGTCAACAGGATCAACTGGTCTTGTTAAGTTAGATATGCTCAAGTCACCTAAATTCCAAACTACTTCATTGATATCTGGAACCCAAGGTGGTCCAACAATAGGTGCAGAAGTTAACATTGGTAAGAGAGGCAAACCAACGAAGGTAAGTGTTCCTGTAACATCTTATCAAGGTGCTCATACCTATGTTGAGGGATCTACCACTAAGACTGCTGCAATTAAGGTAGTTAGTGGTGGTGCAACTAAAAATATTGATGCAGGATCAGGTTCTGTAACATATAATTCTACAACTGGAGTACTGACAATTACTTCTTCTTCTCACGGTCTTAGCAATGGTGCAGAAGTTAGACTTTTGAAAGGGGCATTTGCTTTTACATGTGCTCTTGATAATAATGCTACTATTCATAACTATCCTCGTATAATTGACCCGATATTTGATGGAACTGCATGTGCTGGAGGAAATGATTTTAATGGTGCTTTAGATGGTAACTATAGTAGACCAACAATTGTTAGGAATGTAGCTACAAATACATTTGAAGTTAGTGTAACTACTGACCATGCTAGTAATACTGTTGCATCAACTGCAGAATATATTAGAGATACTTCTGCTCCATCTAATGGAACTTATGGATGGTTTAGAGGATATTTTGCGAGTGATAATACTAAGAAACCAATTAGTGTATTGGGTTATCTTGAAAATAGAGGAAGTGATAGGACTAAAAATATAGAGACTGATGGATATTATTTCTCTGCTTTAGAACCAACTGCAGATGATATTATATTGACAAAAGATTTACCTTTCTTGAGGGAATCTAATTCTAGTCCAACAGGAGATGGATTAAGTTCCTTAACATCTGAATTTACGTTGGCACAACTTTCATCTGTTAAGGTTAATCCTCAGACAAGATCGCCAATTCCTGGAACAGGAACAGTAGTTGCAAGTGTTTATGCTCCTGCAACTGGAGAAGAGTTTGATTTAGCATCATACTTTGATTATAATAAGGAGTATCTATCATTCCCACTAACGGATTCTATTGAAAGTTTATATTTATGTGCATCAACACAAACGTTATTTGATAGACCAGAATTATATGCATCATCAAACACAGCAGCATCAATTTCAGCGAGTCTTACTTGGGAGGAGCAGTGATAAATGCCGAGTGTATATCAAAGTGCAGTAGATTTTGAAGCAAGGGAGACAGCATTTCTTGCTCAGAAGGATACACTAACTAAGGAACCTTCGGGTGATGTAAAAAAAGAATATTACGTTGGATGTGTTGATAAAGATGGTTGGGATTTTGTTCACACAGAATTACTAAAGTCTGGTAGTACAGAAACAAATGTACCATCAGCTACATGTGATTGTGTTAGTGATTGTATGCTTTCTGCTCCTTTTGGAGTACATTCATTAACAGATAGTGAAGCTGCAACCCTTCGTAATCATCCAAAGGTAGAGTACGTTCAAATTAATGGTGATGCATATCCAGGAACCTATAAAATTAATCCAGATGATCTTACTGATGAAGGTGGAAAGGATATAAAGATAGGAGATGATATAAGACCAGTACAAATCATCCCAAAGAATGAGGATTTCCTTTATAATATTGCTAATGGTGAAGTACTATTAGATGAGTTCGGTAATCCATTAATTACAGAGGTTGATACTCTCTTTCTTCCTTCTGCAACGATGTCTAAATCGACATCAGTTGTATTTGATGGTAGAGCTACACCATATGTTCAAGAAGATCATATTTTTATCTCTCCAACATCAGGAACTCCTTGTAGGTATGCTGATTTAGATTATCATCTTGGTACGTATCAAACAGTAAAACTTATAGGTGGAAGTAATCAAAATGTTAGTAATACAGTACAAGTAGGTGGTGGAGGTACTTGCAATTGGTATAATTTACATCAAGATCAAGCAGGTATTGCTACTTCAAAGGTTTGGCCTACTGGAGGTGCTAGTTTTACACCAACAGATGCATCTTTACCAGAAAATACTCCTGTAATTAAGTTAGAAAATGATGTAGGAAATGCGAAGAACTTATTATATGTTGATGTTAGTGAAGGAATTGGTAGTATACGTGGTGCAAAGGTAGGAGATACTGTATATGGTTCTGGAATTCCTGCAGGAACACATATTTCTGACATAACAAATAATGGAAGAATAGTATTAAATAATGATTTAACTACAAGTACAAGACCTGTAGGAAAGTATAGAAGATATTCGGGTGTTCAGAAGAGTCAGAGGTCATTAGATAATTCTGCTGATAGTTTCCTTGAACCAAATCCAGATAACTCATGGAATAATAGGGTAGGTCTTCAGATAGCAAGACATGTAGGAAAGGGAGATCCTTGGAGAGCAGTAGCAAATGCTGGAATAAATTCTACTGGTGTAACTAATTTTACTGAAAGTTATGGCACATATAGTAGTATTCCTGGCACATTTACTGCTGATGTTATTGGTGCAATGAATCCTGTACTTGGGCATTCAGAAGCTGATATTGAGAGAACAGAGATAAGACAATTTGGAGATGGTTCTGGTGTTGATGTTATTGTTGGTGACGAGGACATGTGGTATGGACATATAGAATTTATCAATGTTGGTGCTGGATCTTCAACCAAACCTCTTAATTATAGGGGTGGAAATGTATTGAATACAGGTTTTTCTACACATACTGCTACTGGTATATGTGATGTATTAGATTTAATTCTTGATGCACCATATTATATTGACCCTGAGTGGTTTGATGGTAATGCTTCGAGAAGAACTACTCGTTGGGATGGTACTGTAGTTCCTACTGAGACAGCTGCTAGAAACTGGTGGCAGAACAATAGTACTAGTCATAGATCAGCAAAGTTTGTAAGTTCTGGTAGTGGTGGTAGTGCAACGGGTAATAATGATTTTGGTACAGTAACAATTCCTGCTGGATATACAAGAGCAGCTATGAATGGAAGTAATACTGCATATAAGACAGGACCTGGATACCATGCAACTCCATGTGCATCTCAGGCATATGGTAAGACACATGGTTGGGCATATAATGCAAACAAATGGCACTGTAATGTTATAGGATCTGGTGCAGTTAGTGATGTTACTTATTGGAATGCGACTCAAATACTACACCAATGCAAACCAGTTAATCCAAAGTACGGAACACAAGACCCAACTATATCAAGTAATAGTTGGAGTTATAGAAGAACTGCTGATAGTAGTGGATATTATTATTTCAGACAAGGAACTACTGGAAGTGGTGGAGTAAGTTATAGTAGTAAACCTCCATTCATGGATAACTATGCTGATGGTAAGCATGTTTATGAATTTATTGGTGGTGCAGAAAAAACAGCTGGAGATGCTTGTGTTAATGCAGGAGTAATTGTTTGTGTTGCTGCTAGTAATAGAGGACAAAAATTAGTTACCAGCGATCATCCAGATTATAATAACTATAATGCATCTTCTGCTAATACTGCATTAAGTGCCAGTGGTAATGGATCTACTTATGTTCTGACCTCAAATAGACCAGGAATGCCAGCACAACTTGGTAAGGATAATGGTGACGGTACTGTTACATATAAAACAATTATTGTTGGTGCAATTGATGATGATTATCATCAGTCTACAAAGAAAGAGAGAAGAGTACACTACAGTAACGTAGGAAATGCAGTAGACTGTTATGCGTGTGGTGATGATACTCCTGCTGCAGCAGATAATAGAACAAGTACAAGATATGATCGTTACGATCCTTTCTATGTCCATAGTTCATCTACATCGTTAGAATCAGAGGATAGAATATTTGGTGGAACAAGTTCTGCATGTCCTGTGGCATGTGGATTGATTGCTACTAAACTTCAGTACAATAGAGACTGGACATGGAATGATATTAAGCAATGGTTGAATAATGATGTTGGTGTTGTAGAAGAAGAAGTATTTTATCATGGTCCAGAAGCAACCACAGCAACAGATACTGCTTGGACAGATAGAAATAGTCTTCAGGGAGGAAAACCAACAGTAATTTGGGATGCACCTACGGGTAAAGAGTGGTCAGAACTTTCCAGTGGTGCATTGGGTAATGTATTTTTTAGGAGAGCAACAAAGACTGTTAAGACGACTTCTCCTGTTTGGAAGGTTGAAGAACAGTTTGCAGAGGCTAGTGAGGTAAGTAGAACATTACTTGGTATAGACAGGGCAGAAACGCAACTTAGTTTATTCTCTAATGTATCTTCTTATGGAATAGATTCTGATGAGTTTGAACACTTTACTTGGGGTACTGGTAGTAGTATGGGTAGTTGGGATAGTAGATCCAATAAAATTTATGGTAATCGTTATAATTCTTCAGTAACGGAAGTAACTCAAGAGTCTGGAATTAAATTAACTTCATTCCCAGTACAGTATTCATTTCCTTTTGGACCAAATTGGGCTCGAGTTGGATCTTATGATGCTACTAAGTTTGGACTTTATAAGAACTTTATTAATATGGGTAATGATCTTTATGATATCTTTAATGATTCGACAATTGCTCCATACAATACTTATCCGTCAGACTTTAAGAATAATTTTTTAAATAGAGGTATAACGAGTGTTGATACAAGTGTATCACCAAATGATGTATCATATACTTCAGGTATTACAACTTCGTTTGAACAGATTGATACATGGACTGACAATTGGATTGAAATTCTAAGAGGAGGAGCTCGTTTTATTGATCCAGTATCGGATGAACCTCTTAGTTTTGGTAATGTTACTAATATTATAAAGGATTATAATAATAAGAAGAGGGCAGCAGATCCTAGTTTTGGTGGATTTGTTGAAGATAGAGATCAGGATAATACTAGACCAGGATATAATTCTAATTATATAAAGTTTGCTCAATTGCAATCGAGGAGAGTATTTAGATACCAACCAGGTAGAATTAGTGGATTTACTTTTGGTGTAAAGAGTTCTAAAGAGTCTATTGATGGAAGTGCTATTGAGTGGGGTATCGCTAATAATACTGATCAATATGTATTCATGGTTGTTAAGGGAAATCTTAAGATTGTTCGTAGAAGTACTATTCCTTTAGATAGTAAAGTATTGACAGATCAAGGATTGAAATTAACAGATCAGAAAAAAATTAGTAATGGTGGTAGGGCTAGTGGAGATCCTTATGATTCAGCAGATCATTATGTAATTGAACTTGATACTGATGATTTTAATGGTGATCCATTGACTGGTAATGGACCTTCTGGATATACTTTACAACCAGATCAAGTTACTATGTACAAGATTGAGTTTGGTTGGTATGGTGCTATTGGTGCAAGGTTCTATGCTTATATTCCTACTGGAAATGGTGAAGCAAGATGGGTTACGATACACACTCTAGTGATTGAAAATAAGATGGAAAAACCTTGTTTGCAGGATTCTTATTTTAGATTAGTCTATAGAGTTAATGTCACACAAACAGATGTACTGAGAGAACCACAGTTTGTTACTAAGTATGGTGCTTCATACTATATTGATGGTGGAGATGAAGGAACATCTCAGATGTATTCTGCAAATAGTGGAGTAAAGAAAGTAACTGGTATAAGTAGTGAATCTTTATTAGCTTTAAAACCAAAAGAGTTTATACAAAATAGTTTGGGTGATGAAATAGAAAATAAAAAATTAATTATTCCTACACAATTGAATGTATCTTCTGGTGCATTGACAGAATTAAAGACTGTTGTTTGTAAGGGATGTCCTGGATTTGGGCATGTTCATACTTGTGGAGTTACGGTAGGAGATAATGGTAGGACTATTGCAGCAGGAGATATTATATTTACTGCTGCTGATACAATGCAAGCATTGAATACTGCTTTCTTTACTGAAGCAGATATTGGGGCAAAAATAATCGCACCATCAATTAATAATGCATATATTGCATCTGTTGATAGTGTTGGTTCTACTCCTGGACAATATTTAAGTGCTAAGTTGGAAGGTTTTACTGGAGTTGGAGCTGGTTTTGTATTAGGTAGTAGAGATGTTGCTGGAGGTGCTGCTCCTACTAATGATCAGGTTACTGGTGAGGTTGGATATGCACAAACAATTACTAGTCCTGGTGGAACTAATCAAGTTTATCCACATTCTATTAAATTGAGTCAGTTTAGTGGAGTTGCTGTATCTGATTTTGCATTTACTGGAAATAAATTGGAGATTCAATTTACTAATCCAAAAGCATATGATGATTATGGTCATTGGGCAGACTTTCAAATTGGAGTAACTGATGTGAAACCACAGGTAAGTGGTACTGCTAATGCTAATGCTGAGATTACTGGATGGATTAGGGATATTACAACAGGCATTGTTGATGCTGCTACTCTTGTACCAACAAAGAATGAAATGGTTTATGGTTCCCATAGTCATCAATGGGAAGCATTAGATGAAGATGGAAATGGAGTAGCAGAAAGATGGGGTACAAGTAATCCTTCATGTAGAATGGGTATTGATAGTAGAATACCTAACCTTTCTAATCCTGGTGGTGGAAGATGTTCTAAGATTTCATTTGAGGTTGGCAACCCACAATACTTGGAAAGTGTTGAATATATTGCGAATAAATCAGTAGATCCTTCAACTGGTGGACCAACTGGTATTGGTGTTTCTTTCTGGTTGCAAGTGAAGAATGCAGGTTTCCCTAATATTCAGTATGGTGGTGGGCAACTTGCAATTAAGACAGTTCTACCTGATATTGATCCTATAACAGGAACTAATAAGATTGAGATTGTAGAGCAAGCAGTTACTTATGTGGGAGAACCTATTAGTTATAATCAACCTGCACCTGGTGGTGGAGTAGATACATTTAATTTCATTCAGATTTTTTCTGCATTAGATCCTACTTATGCTGCACTATCTCCTAATATAGCATTGGCATTCCGTCCAGTTAAGGCAACCGCAACTACTGGTATTGATATGAGTAGACTTTTTAATTATAATCCTTTCCCATTGTATATGATATTCAAAGGAATGGATCAGGCAACTATTAATACTATCTCAGTTAAAGAAACTATTGGTGATTTTTCAAGAACAATATCTCCTAATTTATTTGTTCTTCCAAGTACTAATACAAGTATTACAGATTCTGGTGGCAATGCTGTTCGTGGTGATGCTCCAACTCATTATGAAGAGAAAGCAAGATTATCTTCTGCTTTAGTTGATGAGCAAAATGAACAGAAAATAAGAGATGGGTATAAGGTTATAGATACTGTATATCTTGGAGCAAATTCTACTAACCAGATTGATTTGACTCCTATCTTTGGACCTGATCGAACTGTTATTACTCCTGATAATAATAATATAGAATCAACTTTCCTTATTGCGAAGAGAGTTGATGGTGTTAATGATGAAGTAGATATGGAAGCAACACTTACATATAGAGAACAATAAACATGCTTACCAATAGAAAGATATTTGGACTTGATGTTAATAGAGCTCTTGCTGATGTAGAAGATGCTGATACATCGCTTAGAAATATTGGAGTAGAACCAAGAGATCTAGCAGTAATTTTTGGAGCTTCTCAAACTCCTGTAACTTCTAATGACTTTCGTAGTTTAGTTAGATTAAAGCAACCATTATATAAATTACTTGATCGTTATAGGAATGATACTAATCAATACGGTAGTATATTAAATTTGAGAGCAGGAACAGATAATTTATTATTTGGTAATTTAAATGTTAATGGAAGATTGAGTGGTAGTGCAATTAGATATCGTTTTCTTAAGGGAAGTGGTAACAGTGCAGAGAAAAAGATTGCAGATATATCTACGTCAAGAGTTTCTGCATGGAGTTCTTCTGATCCCCATGCAGAAACTGATCTGAGGGCTGCAATTTCATATGGTGCAAAGATTGGTATCATTGCTAGTGCCAGTGGGATGTCCCATTTGAAGTTTGGTACTCAGGCAACTGGTTCTAATGATAATGGATTAAATATTGGTGGGACACCAAGATTACAAACAACTATGCTTCCACAGAAGGTAGAGTTTGATTCTGAGATTCCTACCTCTAGAGTTAAAATTAATCTTGGTGGATCAGATGTGTGGGTGTATGCAATGAAAGGAATTCCTGTTTCATTTACAGGGTTCTTTAGGAATTTATATGGTGCATCGGTAAGTGTTGCTGGAATTGATGCTGGTGGTACTAAAGGAGTTATTCAACCTAGTTGGAAGATTAGGAGGACAGATAATCCAAATGACTATGCTAATTATAAAAATGCAACTAATGTAACTTATTATTCTTCAAGGGGTAGAGAACGGAATATTGAAATTTATTATCCACCAGATTCAATTCTGTCTATTAAGATAAACTCTGCAAATATTGCTGAAATGCCAGTTGCAAAATATGCAACTCTTACTACTCTTAATCTTTCTGGTAATAGACTTAAGAATTTTCCAGATCTTAATAGTATTGCACCTTCAATAACAGATCTTAATTTCCGTAACAATAATTTTTGGTTAAGTGAGACATCAACTGAAAGGAAATTAAGAAAGAGTGGAGGAACCACTATTCTAGATAAAATTCCATCAACTTTAAAGTATATTGATATCTCTGGGAATTTTTATGGTTCGATTGATGATCATATATTTGCTGATAGATTTGGATCAAACCTTATAACTCTTAATCTTGGAAGGAATTCAGGAGCATATTTCCATCCAGATGATCAGACATCTAAACTTCCTACAGTAGGTCCGAATGTAGAAAATTATTATATGTATTCCAATGATTTCAGATCGTTTGGTGCTGCAGATACTGGTAATGGTAGGTATAGTGTTAAAGAATTGACCAAGTTAAAGGAAATTCATGTTGGTAGTAATTATTATTTGAGTGATAATATATCTTTAGAAAATGGATTAAGTACTAGTAATAATGTTATTCAAAGTGTTACTATTCATAGTACTAATATACCTGTATTGAATATGGCAGATAAGACTACATTGCAATATTTTAATGGTCATTATACAAGAAATGCAAAAACATGGTTTAATTCTTCGGGAACTTATAAGTTTAATAATTGTTCATCTTTGACTCATTTGTATTTTTATGCTGGTAATTTTACTGGAGCATTTCCAAAATTTACTAATGAGAAACTTGTGTATATTGATATGAGATATAATTCGATGAGTGGTGGAGGACCAACTAGTAGTACTATTGATACTGAAGCTGTTCTTCCAAGAGATACTTTTGTTAATGCTCCAAAATTACAAACATTTTATTTTATTAGTAGTTCTGTTAATACTAAGAAAATTCATGAAGATGCATTTATACACTGTCCAGATTTAAAAAATCTATATTGGTATTCTTATAGTAGAACAACAGGAGCACTACCAGACCTTACTAATTGTGGTAATTTACATTGGTTGCATATGAGTAATAATAGGTTTGATCAAACTATGCCTACGTTTAGTGTTAATACTAATATAGGATACATTTATCTACATAATAATAATTTGAGTGGTACTATTCCTGAACTTAAGAATTTGCCGAGGTTAGATTATCTTTACCTTTATAATAATCAGTTCACGGGATTGGAAGAGTTTGGTAGTCTACCTAATTTAAGAAGATTTTATTGCCATATTAATAATATACAAGGACAAATACCAAATTTTACTGAGTGTCCTAGAATGCAGTACTTAGCTCTGTTTAGGAATAAATTTAGTGCTTATGCTCCTGGTTCATTCTCTCAACTTTGGTATATTAGATATATTGATGTCTCAAATAACCAATTACCGCAGTCATCAATAAATAAAATTGTTGATGATTTATATGATAACTGGACAAATTATAAGCGTGGTGGAGTTTCAATAAACTTACGTAACAATACTGCGATAGGTGCAACTATAAAAACTGTACCAAGTAATGATCAGTTAGATAAGATTTATGAAATGAGAGCAGGTGGATGGTCAATTACGATAGATTAAAATGACACCAATATCAAACCAAGGTTATAGAAGGGATTTAAATTTATCCGAAGGAACAGACGATAGTTCTATTTGGAGTAACTTATACAGTGCTGGACTTGCAAATGATCTTGCAATACTAAGAAATAATTTAAGAAATACCTCACATTTGGGTATTAGTAGTATGACTCTTGATACATCAGGAGTTGGTCTTGCTTCTTATTTTTCTTTTCAAAAATCTGATACTTCTCCTTATACTACAGGAGAGGCTAGAGAATCTGTCTTTACAAATGATGATGTAGTTGGATTTAGTCATACAGTTACTTTTGGAACAGGAGCTGGAGCTACTTCTGTAGTTGGAGGAACTAGTCCAAATTATTATGTTTGTAGTTCTAATGGAAGAAATCAATTTAAAATATCTGTAAGAGCATCAGATGGAACAGTTGGTGCTGGTCTTGTAGTGGGTGTTAGTACAATACATGAGATAACTTCTTATCCTCCTGAAATTATTAATGGTCGTGCTTGGGCTGCAAGTGGATCTATTATAGGATTTGTTCATGATGGTAGACAAGATAATAGTCGATCTGGGACTAGTTGGACTAATCAAACTCCTACTGGTGGAAATGGAACTGGATCAGTTTTTAATATTAGTAACGCTGGTGCAACAGTAGAATTTGCTAATGATGGTACGAATCCTACAGGAAAAGCAATTGGTTCCAATTATCGTGTTGGCGATGAATTAATTTTTTCTGCTGTTGGTGGTAAAGCAGACATTAAGATTACAATAACAGATGTTCAAGATTTTAGAATAATTCGTAAGGATCCTATAACCAAATATAATTTTACTAATTTTATTCCTCCTGAAACACAGTCAGATGGTGGATTTTCTTGGTTGGAAGGAAATACTATTAATGGTTCATTTGATACTATTGCGTCAAATACTGATACTGCAGAATATTTTATTGCACAAAAATTTAAAAGTACTGGTGATACAATAACAACTAAAGATATTAAAATGGAGGGATCATCACTTATTGGTGATCCTGGTAATTCTAATGTTAGTCAGGCCAATGTAAATTCTAGTGATTCTCCTGGTGTTTTTATTGGTGACACTCGTGCATTTTCAACAGATAATAATCCCTGGACTAAAGAAGGTACTGCAGGAGCATCTAATGCTACTTTAAAAACGTTAAGTTATGAGTCTACTATTGGCGAATTATCATTTTTAGATGACATTGAGATTACTGGAATTAGTAGGCAAACGGTATCATCTAGTACTCTTGGATCTTATTCACCTGGTACTAAAGATCTTTGGAAGATTCCTGCTGTAATTAATGGTGAAACTTATTTCCTTCTGGTAGATAAGCAAACTTAGAGGGAAAATCGACTTTTTGTTTCAAAAAAGGCGGAAAAAAAAGTCAGGGTATTTTTTGCGAAAATACCTTTTTTAGAAATTAGGATGTTACTAACTTAAATAAACCACTTGGTGTTTGGAGTTTAATTCGCTTAGTCGTGGTTGTATTGAGTAGACCAGTAGTTGGATGAGAATAATCATCTGTGGTTGATGCAGTCCATGTATTTGAATTATCAACAGTTGCGCTAAATGCATCAAATACGATATTTCCTTGACCAATTTCTAAAATTTTAAAATCATTCACTGTTTTCATTCCATCATCTGTTGCTTCGAATGGAGGAGAGGTATCTTTTGGTGGACAACACAATCCTTTATCGTCACTACTTACTAAACTTAATGTTGATACTGTGAAGTTATTACCAGGTTTTATTAATTTATCTGTCCCATTAGTTCCTGGATTTTTTATTGTAATTGTACTGTTTGCTACACTAAAACTCTGAATTTGAGTTCCGTCTTTAAAGTAATATCCTAATACTCTATCATCGATATCTATATTTGTAACACTATCAACAGGAATAGTAGTTGTACCAGCTGGAAGATCTGATGATCCAGTAACGGTTACGCATTTATTTTGTAGAGGGTCGGAAGCAGGGGTACAAAATTGCTTTAAACTTTCATTAGTCAGTCCTTGACTGTAATAAATGTAGTGTGCTCCTGATGTATTTCCAGTAGCATTTGGTGTAATTTGAACTTGTTGAGCAGTTCCAAAAGTTACATCTGTAACTATTGTATTTCTTTGTAAACCACTGGCAGATACTACTACCATTCCTTTTGTTATATTTGTCTTATTATAATTACTACTCATAAAGAGTGTATTACTACCAGAAGAGATATTACCTGAAACTCTTTTTATGTGACCACGATGATCTATGAATTTTAAGGTTGCTGTTCCACTTTTTTGTGCTTTGTTAGTTAATATTAAACCCGAATTAATTAAAACTTCTTTAACTCTTGTTCCGTCTACAAATAATTTATTAGAGTCATTTCCTATGTTGGTTTCATCATAGACGTAATTACCAACTTCTATTCCAGTTGTATTACTTAGTCCAAGTACACTAGAACCACTTGTTGCACTCATTGAATGTGAAGCAAATTCTATTTTTCTTCTATTGCTTGAAGAATCGGTGAGTGTGATATCAAGTGGATTGTATCGTATATCAACTTTTTTGGATGATTTAATTTCTACATAATTGGGTTTTGAAGTTCCTCCAACTGTTCCACCACCAAATAATAGAGAATTATCTACAAATTTGTTAAATGTACCTCTACGGTTATCTCCAAAATCATAGTTTAAATTATAAAAATAAGTATAACGGACATGTGTTGCAGTACCACCACCAGGATGGGTCAGATCTAAGTCGAATATTCGTTCAGACGGAGTGGTATTATATTCTTGTGGTATGAAATATCGCATTCTTATACGATATGGAGTGTATGCTTCTAATTGATAAGAAGTTGTATTGTTTGTAGCAACATGTTGATTTACACCTTTTGAAAAATCGACTAATGTTCCTGCACTAATACTTCCAGTTACTGCATCACCTGATTGTGGTGCTGTTAAAGTAATTGAACCAGTACTTTGATTGTATTCTTCTATTGTGAGTGGATCACTTTCTGTAGAATTAATATTAGATACTGTTAAACCTACAGATTGTCCTATTCCAATATATTTTCCATCACTTGCATTTTGTAAAACTATATTGTTACCTGAACTGACAGCTTGAATAGGTAAACTAGAAGATATTCCAATAAATGAATATGATTTATAAGTTCCTGCAACTCCTGGGTTTGAAGGACTTCCAGTCCAACTTTCTTCTTGAAATTCAAAGGTTGTTGATCCAGTAGACTCAGCACGGAAAGTAAAATATCCTGTTTTTGTTGGTACGAACCACCCTTCCCATTTTATTCCACCATTAACATTTGCTGATGATGGGTGTATTTTCCTATCCCATGCAAAATTACCATCTTCCCAGTATTGGTCGGTAGCAAATGGAGTTCCAGTTAAATTGCCACCATAATTACCATCATATAGTTGTATTTGATCTTCGTTGTAATATGATGCACTAAGACCATCACCACCAAAAAGTCTTGGATTTCCAGATGATACTTCAGCTACATCTAGTTTATTTTGGAAAGTTACAAGTGGTTTTAATATAAGACTATTTCCTTGCGTATCTGTGTATTTTTGAGCACTATTTCCTAATAGTTGAAATTGACTTGATGTCAAACCGTCTGAAAATATATTTTTAATACAATTTAAGTCTTCTTTTATAAATGATTCATCTGTTTGGGTAGCAAGACCTTCCAAAACATTATTTAATGCATCAGTTGAATTTGATAGATCGCTAAGGTTGTTTTCCCTTCTGACACCAATTCTTTTGTATATCTTTCTTGGCATTGTTTGACTTTTTTTATTATTTAGTTTATAATAAATAAAACAGTAATTACTTGACTTAAAAATGGACAAACAAGCTATGCTGGATGATCTAAATCAACAGCAAGAACAACTTAAAACTGATCTGGTTACGATGGAAAGAGAATTTAATCAGAAGAAAGAGCAGTTTATTCGTATTCAGGGTGCTATTGAGGCATTAAACCTTGTTGATGGACCTCCTACAGATGAGAATTTACCTCCAGAACCTCCAGCACCACCAGAATTGGAGGCTCCAGATCACACAGAAGCTGCCAAAGCATTAGGAGTATAAAAGTATTAGATTAAAACGCTGATAAATAAAAGGAGACTATATAGTCTCCTTTTTTGGTAAATACCGATTATAGTAAATGGCAACCCCGTATAGATTTAAAAGATCTTCAATAACAGGTAAAAGACCCAGATTATCAGATTTAGAAAAAGGTGAATTGGCACTTAATTTCTATGATGGGCATTTATTCACTGAAGTAGACACTGGTGGTGTTGGTATTGGTACTACTGTAGCTAATATAACTCCGTGGAGAGAAAGATTTGGTGGTGGTCAGATTGATTATACTGGTATAGTTACTGCAACAACTTATCATGGTGATCAGATTGTTGGTACTCCTACAGTAGGAAGTTTTAGAGCAGGAGCAATGCAATCACCTGAAGTTGATGATAAAACAAAGGATCAAGTGGAAGAATTAAATTATATTTTAGGAAAATTAGTACCAAATCAACCAGATACAATTGATGGTGTAAATTTACTTCTTGATGAAGGTAGTTTAGCAGAAAGTACAAAGAGACCTCTTTGTGCAGGATTTACACCAACAAATAATACTCCAGCAGCAACTGCACCATCAGCAGGAACTGAATATTATAGAAATGTTGATAATGCAATAAGTACAGGATATCTTACACAGTATGGACCAGGAGATTCTGGAACAATTAATGCATATATTAATAGTGTAGGTGTAGGAACAACTGCACTAAATGTTTCATTTGGTTTATATGCAGTTAAGTCTGATAATGGAACTTATGATAAGTTACAGATAGCAAACGAAAAGGATGCTGCAGATTCCACAAGAAATACAGGAATTGCATCCAATTTCTATGAAGTACTTGATATGCGTATAGTGAATGCGGTATCACCTGTAGGATTTAATTCTTGTTGGATTAAGCACGGAGCAGCTGTTACTGCTAGTAATGTGAATAGTTACTGGTACGAAGAGGATAGTCCTCCAGGTGTTCCTGACATGACATTTAGTGCTGTTACTGCACCAGGCACTGGTTCTCATCAGATCCATTATTCTTCTGGTGTTCCGCATTATAAAAATCATGCAAATAATTCATTTAGTTATGTTGTTAGTATAACTAATTGTACTGGTGACATGTACTATAGCACCAATAATAGACTTCTTTGGGCTGAATCACAAACTACTGGATTTACACGACCAGATCAATATAAACTTTTTAATGAAACATATGTTTCTGGTACACAAGGTACTCATCCACCACAAAGAGATTGGGGTGTAGGAACTGCAGCAACTGTTACAGCAACTCATGTTCCAAGAGATATTCATGCAACCATTAGTTCCAATCATTTCCATAGATGGGATTGTTGGACTCCTTATGGTAGTGATCAAAATGAAAGAGCAACTTTAGCTCAATCTGTAAACATTATGGGTACTACTGCAGATTATACTGATAATGTTGATGAAGATGCAATCGAATGTACTGTTGGATCTCTAACTGGTGGTTCTGCTACAAGAGTCAATGCAGGAGCAACTGGAGATAATCCAACTCCTGTATATACTACCTTTGATGCTACTTCAACTCCTGCTGTTTATGAAGCAATTGTAAGGGGTGGAGATTTGAGGCATGATGTAACAGACTATTCAAATACATCTAACTGGCTTCCAGTAGGTCCAGATTTTTCATCTGGTAGATCTGGTAATCAGTATTTCCAAATGCAGTTTATACAATCTGCGATTTCACAATTTGATATTTCTTATACTGGAGCACTAGCAGGATGTTGGGTATGTATGCCTGATAATTCTGCATGGACTACATCACTTTCTGGTAAAAATGGTTGGGCAGATATGTTCCAAGCATATAGAGGTGCTGGTGTTCCAACAACTGCAGAACCAGGATGTTCTTCTGGTGGATTAATGGATACTAATGGAGGCACATTTACCTGTGTCTTTGGTACTGAATCATCTTCTAATGATAGTAATAATAGAGTTTTGATTAGATTTAAATTGACTTCTGGACAGTCAATTAGCGATATATCATTCTCAGATACATAAGAAAGGAGAGGTGCATTAAGTGGCAGTAACGACTGAACAAAAGGTAGACTTTCTATTAAAGAAAGTTGGTTATAGTCTATCTAAAACTGGATCTGTAACAGGAACTGGTGCAATAAGTGGTGGTACTACAAAGGAACCTTTTGCTGAAACACTTGCATCTCCTATTACCGTTAGAAGTACTAGTATATGGGCAGACAGTACTTATATACCTGCCACACCTCCAGGATCTGATACTGGATATGTAAAGGGATATCGTGCAGCAGCTTCTGGTCATAGAATGACTGCAGACAGCACAGTTGCTGGTAGTCGTGCGTTTATTGCATATACGACATATAATAATACTTCATCTGGAATTTTAGGAGATTGGATTAATACTCAATTTGGTGCTGATTATATTGTAGAGGTTTATAAGGGAGATCCAAATTCAGGTGGTGTTAAATTATCTGCTGCTGGATCTGGATCAGATGATACTTGGTTCTTTGATTATACCTCTGGTATTTTAAATTTTAATGGAGCGGCTTTACCGAGTGGTGTAACTGATACTAATGTCTATATTGTAGGTTACAGATATCTTGGAACAAGGGGAGTACAACCACCAGGTGGTATTGGTACATTCCATAATCTTTATGTTTCTGGTCTTTCCACATTCGTTGGTGTAGGTACATTTAATAGTCATCTTTATGTTGGTGGTAACTTAGAAGTTAAAGGAACCACAAGTCTTTTTGGTGGTACGATTACATTAGGTGATGCTGCTACTGATAATGTCGTATTTAATGCGGATGTAGATTCTAATATTATTCCTGACGACAATAATACCTATGATTTGGGTTCAAATTCTCAGAGATGGAAGAAGATATATGTTAATAATGTTGGTATAGGAACCAGTACTATAATTAGTGATGATATTACGACTAGACATCTTAAAGTTACTGGTATCGGTACATTTGATCAGCAACTTTTAGTAACTGGTAATGTCAATGTAAGTGGTGTTTCTACATTTGGTAGTATTGGTATTAATACAGGAGTAATTACTGGTCCTGCTAACATGTATATTGACCCTGCAACAGTAGGGGATAATACTGGATTACTTGTTATTAAAGGTAATCTACAAGTAGATGGAACCCAGACCACGGTGAATTCTACCACCATGACGGTGGACGATAAGAATATTGTTCTTGGTCAAGGTGCTGCGAATGATGCTGCTATAGATGGTGGTGGTATTACTTTAGAATCATCTGGTGGTGGTAATAAACTATTAACTTGGATAGATTCAACAGATTCTTGGACATCTTCAGAACATTTTGATCTTGCAGCTGGTAAGTCTTATGATATTGCTGGAACAGAGATAATACATTCTGCAAGAGCAACTTTAGGTGGAACTTTATCAGTTGCTGGTATTACTACAGTTAAGCAACTTGAAATTGGAACATTAGGTCAAACATTAGTTGGTATTAATACCATACTTGACGAAGATGACATGGCATCTAACAGTGCCACTGCTCTTGCAACACAACAGTCCATCAAAGCATATGTCGATGCTGGTGATACTGCACAAGATCTTGACTTCTTTGCAGATAGTGGTGGTGCTCTTTCTATAGATTTAGATAGTGAATCTCTAGAACTTGCTGGAACCACAAATGAGATTACAACAGTAGGTGCTGGTAATTCTGTTACTATTGGATTGCCTGATAATGTAATTGTAGGTAATGGTCTTACTGTTACTGGTAAATCTACATTTACTAAGGAAGTAGGAATTAGTAGTGCTCTTACAGTAACAGGTATATCTACATTTAATGCTAATGTTCATTTGTTAGATGATGATAGATTAAGAATTGGTGGTTCTGTTGGAACTTTTGATGGATTAGAACTGTATCATGAAGGTAGCGACAGTTACATTAATGATTCGGGAACTGGAGATCTCAAGATAAACGGTTCAGGAATAGAAATTCTATCTGCTGCTGATACTGTAAGAATTGGTTCTGTACTTGCATATGAAACTCAAATATTTCATTCAAATGCTGAAAAACTTGCTTCAAAAGTTTGGGGTATTAATGTTACAGGAACACTTGATACTGATCAATTAGTTGTATCAGGTATTGCTACAGTTGCAACTTTTAATGTTGGTGTTAGTGGTACTACATTAGTTGGTATTAATACCATACTTGATGAAGATAATATGTCTTCTGATAGTGCAACTGCATTGGCAACCCAACAGTCAATTAAGAAATATGTTGATGATAGAACACCAGGTGGGCCAGGTGGTGGAGCTTTAACAGTATCTGCAGATTCTGGATCAAATGAAAGTATTGATTTAGCAACTGAAGCTTTAGATATTGAAGGAACTGCAAATGAAATAGAAACAGTAACAGGAACTAATAAGGTAATTATTGGACTTCCTGATGATGTAACTATTGCAGATGATCTTACTGTTACTGGTGATATTGCTTCTGTTACCAATTTAAATGTAACTGGGGTCTCAACATTTACTGGTGCGATAGATGCTAATGGTGCATTGGATGTTGATGGAACATCAGATCTAGATCAAGTCAATATTGCTGCTGGACTTAATGTAACTGCAGGTATTTCCACATTTGCTGAATTAATAAAAGCAACTAAATCTGTACAAGGTAGTGAGAATTTAGTAATAAGTGGATTATCTACATTTTCTTCTAATGTTGATGTTAATGCTAGTGCTGACATTTCAGGAAACTTAATTGTTGGTGTTGCGGGAACATCATTAAAAACTGTAGTAGGTGCGGCAGTATCGGTTGGTATTGGATCTGCAACTCCTGACTATATGTTGGATGTTGCTGGTGCAATAAATAGTGAAACAGACGTTAAAATACAAGGTGTCAGTGTTACAACTCAAGCTCTCAATGATGCCGTTGCAATGGCAATCGCACTAGGATAATAAAAAATGGCAAATACCTTTAAATTAAAAACTAAATCTGATGTGGGTGTTACCACCGTTGGAATTTATACTGCTGGTGGCAGCACAACAACAGTTATTATTGGAATAACTTGTGCGAATACTTCTGGAACTGGTATTCACGTTGGATTGGGCATAACAAGATCATCAGTAGATGATATTAGTCTAATTAAAGATGTTCCTATTCCTCAAGGATCTTCTTTTGAATTTATGGGAGGAAACAAAGTAGTATTAGAACCCACAGACACAATCACGGCAAAAAGTGATGTTGCAACAAGTCTTGATGTAGCACTCACAATAATGGAAATAACGTAGTATGGCATTAACAAAGGTTACTGGTGGTACTATATCTACTACTGGAAATTATCATACAAATAATATAAATTCAACTGGAATTATAACAGCAACTAAGTTTGTTGGACCATTTGAAGGTGATGTTTCTGGTATAGCAACTGGTGCAAATAAGATTAAGACAGTAGACGAGTCTTCTGATACCACTTGTTTTCCAGTATTTGTTAATAGTTCTACTGATGTTTATCAAGCAGCAAAATTAGGATCAAACCTTACATTTAACTCTAGCACTGGAGATTTAGGTGCAACAAAAGTTACTGCAGAGCAATTTGTAGGAAATATATCAGGAACAGGAGCAACATTTACTACAGGAACTTTTACAGGAAATTTAGATATTGGTGGGACGTTAAATTATACTCATGTAACAGACGTATATTCAGTTGGTGTTGCCACATTTGCAAATAATGTTCAGGTAGGTGCAGGTATATCGGTAGTTGGTATTTCTACATTAACTGGCATAGTAAAGATAGGAACCAATACTGCAGGTAGAGCAGGTGCTGATGAACTTACTATTGGTAATGCTTCTGGTGATATTGGTATAACATTACGATCTGGTACTAGTAATGAAGGTAATATTTACTTTGCAGATTCAACATCCTCTGGAAATGCAGAACAGAGAGGTATAATTCGATTTGATCATTCAACTGATAGTTTGCAGTTTTTTACTGCTAATGGTAATAATTGGCCAACAGAAAAACTTCGCATCACATCAGCAGGTAAAATATTAATGCATGGTGGTGGTGCAACTGGTTCTAATAATACTGCCACTATACTGGGGAATGGAAATACGTTGAATATTCATGGAACTAGCAGTAGTGATGGTATTTCAGTAGTAAGATATAGTGCAAATTATGGTGCTTATGGTATAAACATAGGAAAATCAAGAGATAATACATTCGGAACAAATACATTAGTTCAAGATGGTAATGAATTAGGACATATTACATTCTATGGAGCAGATGGAACTAATTTTGATGCAGCAGCACAAATTACAGGAGTGGTTGATGGTGCTCCAGCCACTAGTGGTGATGCTACTGATATGCCTGGAGCACTTTCTTTCAGGACAACTCCTGAAGGTAGTGATAGTCCAGAAGAAAGACTTCGTATCACATCAGGTGGTGAAATTGGTATAAACAATGATGATCCTTTATATCCAATGCATTTTAAAAATGCAATGGGTTCCAGTCCTTCTTGGATTCATATGGAGGTAACAGGAACTAATACTCTAGGTGGAGGTGGAGGTATTGCTTTTGATACATCAGCATCAAATGCTACTTCAAATAATGGTTTATTCCTTGCTACTATTTCTGGAGAAAGAAGTGCTTCTAATAATGGTTCAAATACTTTAGTTTTTAAAACATCTAAAGCAGGTGTAGATGGTGATGATGGTGTTGAAGCTTCACCAAAAACCAAGATGGTTATTACTGAAGATGGTTCAACTGGTATAGGAATTACTAATCCTAATTGGCCTCTTACAGTTCAGCGTTCTAGTGGAACAACTACTATAGGATGTAAAAATACTGGTGGAGATTCAACTGTTTATGTAGAAGCTTCAAGTGGCAATACTGCAAAGTTAACCCTATTCCAAGCAGGTACATCAGGATATTCTTTACAAACTGGTAGTACTGATGCATTGCAATTCTATAGAGATTCAGCAATCCATATGGGTCTCACATCAGGTGGAACTCTTAGTTTAGGAAGTGGTAATCATAATCTTAGTCAGGTTGGTGGTGAAGAGATAACAGGACAAGATTATAATGCAATTTTCAAAATTTATAGTACAACAGCTAGTCGTTGGTTGATGCAAGGAAGAAGTGATACTAGTACAAATCCAAATGGTATATTCATAAGATCTGGTAATTCATCATCAAATTATTCTTTATATACATGTGGAACTGATGAATCTAAAACACATTTAACTGTTAATGGTAAAGGTTCTGTAGGTATTGGAACTGATGAACCAGCAAATAAGGAGGTTCCAGGACTACACATTACAACATCATCTAATGATGATTGTAGAATTGCTTTCCAGACTCCAACCAAACCTAATTCAAGAATTGGATATTATGGATTAAATCGATTTGGAGTTGATGCTCATGGTGGAGTTGAAGTTAGAGATCCTAATATTTCTTATGAAACATTAATGAGGATGACTGGAGATTGCACGTTCCTTGGTTCAAAGTCAGCGAATTCTTCCGATGTGCATCAGGCTGGAAATTTTTATATGGTTTCTGGTGTTACAGAATTACAAGGAAATTATAACCAGAATACCTGGACTCCAATAATGAGAGCTGGACATTCCCATAATGGAATACTCTTTGTTAGTATGATTCCTGGTGGTACTGCTTTTGATCAGGGTATGAGAGCAGAGGTATTTCATATGAAACTAACTTATGGATATAATAATGGTTATGGAACGAGCACTACTAACTCACAATATAAATTCGGTAATTATCATAATAATTCCCTTGGTGCTGGTGTGAATAGTATGGAGGTTGAATATTTAAATGGTGGAACTCCTAATTATCAATTTAGAGTAAGAGGTGAATGGGCTGCTGGTTTAAGTCCTGCTCCACCTAAAATTGCTTGGCACTGGATAGGTATGAATTCTGATTATCCATATCCAATCTAAATATTTAAAAGTATAATACTATGGCAATTTCTACTTCAATCACTTGGAAAGTTACTAAAGTTGATAAAGAAATATCAGATAATTTTATAGTCGCTGCAGATTATGAAGTTTCTGGTATATGTACTGTTACTACAGGTGCAGCATCTACAACTTATGGTCCTGTTAGTGAATATGGTAAAGCGATCTTCAATACTACCAGAACAGGATTTGAGATAGAATATAATAATATTACTGAGGATAATGTATTGGCATGGGTTAAAACTGCATTATCAAGTACAATTTCTATTGGACCACCTGAAGATCGTATTGAAGGTATTGAAAGTGAACTTAAAGAAAAAGATGTGATCGATCATTTGATGATTCTCTATAATAGACCTCAGAAGTCCATTGATAGTGGCACTCCTTGGCAACCATCATAAATAGGTAAAAAAGTATATGGCGTTCACAAAGATACTTGGTCCTGGTATTCATACTCTTGCCAATTTTCATAGCCATAATATAAATTCAAGTGGAATTATAACTGCGACTAAGTTTGTTGGACCTTTGGGTGCAGGAGTTACTGGTGATGGAGCAAATTTTGCTGGAATTGTAACTTGTACTGGATTAGATGTAAATGGAAATGGAGATATTAGTGGTAATCTAACTGTTGACGGTAATGTTAGTATTGGTGGTACGATAACATATACAGACGTAACAAATATAGATGCAATTGGTATAATTACTGCACAGTCTACTGTTTCAATTGCCGACTCAATAGTTCATACTGGAAATACTGATACTTCAATTAGATTCCCTAGTGATGATATATTTACAGTAGAAACGGCTGGTAGTGAAAGATTTCGCATTGAATCCAATGGTTGGGTAGGTGTTGGACATACAGGTAGTGATTTTGCACTCTTTGATGTATACTCTGGTAATGGCGTTGTTTCAGGTAGTAAGTATACTGCTAGAATACGTAATGGTCATAGTTCTGGTGGTAATGGATTAATTATAAATGCTGGACATAATGATACTCACACATCTTTTAAAGTTAAACCATATAATTCTAGTGAACCATCTCTCTATGCTTTAGGTGGTCATACTGTAGGAATTGCTTCTAGAATAGAACATCTTGCAGATACTAATACTTACTTTGGATTCCCAGGTCTTCAGTCTGTTGCTACTGATACATTTCATGTTGTTACAGCAGGTGTAGAAAGACTTCGCATTAGAAATGATGGAAATATTCTTGTTACGAATGATCTAGCAGTAACTGGAGTAGCAACATTTGCTAGTCAAGTTAATTTTGATGATGCAATTACTGTTGATGGATCTGTAGGTATTGCTGATTCAATAATTCATCTTGGTAATACTGATACTTCAATTAGATTTCCTAGTGATGATACAGTTAGAGTAGAAACAGGAGGTACAACAAGACTTACAATTACTGATTCATCAACTACTTCTGCTGTTGTTATCAATGCTAATGCTGGTGTTAATATAACTGATAATCAATATCTAAATCTAGGTGATTCTAGTGGTAGTGATGCAAGACTATGGCACGATGGTACTGGTGGTGGACATACATATCTCTTCAGTTATCATTCATCAGGAGTTTTGAAAATTGCTGATGATACTAATGTAATACTAGGAAAAACAACTAATTATAATTATATAAATTGTACTCCAACAACTACTGAATTATTTGCAGGGAATAGTAAAAAATTAGCAACCACTAGTACGGGAGTCACAGTAACAGGAGAAGTCGCAGCAACACAAGATTATCCAACCATTCAACCAACATTAAATTTTAACTTTGCAAGAACTAAAAAATTAGATCCAAGAATTACGTATGCTAGACATGGAGCTGCATCATATATGGATGAGTTTGGTATTATTAAATTTGTTAATAGTAATGCTCCAAGATTTGATCATGATCCTGATACAGGAGAATCTTTAGGATTGTTGATAGAAGAAAAACGAACTAATTATCTATCATATAGTGAGGAGATAAGTCAAGCTAGTAATAGTAATGTAACTATCACTAATAATAATGCTATTTCTCCTGATGGTACTCAAAATGCATCAAGGATTGTTGGTTCTGGTAGTGATTCAAATCAACATATAAATTGGAGTTCTCAAACCGTTGCTAGTGGTCATTTTACTACTTGGTCTATCTTTTTAAAGTCTACTGAGACTTCATGTATTCTTCAGTTCTATACAAACACTTATGTTGGTGGTAATAGTAGATTAAATGTTGAACTTGCTGATGGAACGACTGGTGGTGATGCAGTAGGTAGCACTTGGAGATGGACTGTAACTAAGTATCCAAATAAATGGTGGAGAGTAACTTGGGGTGGTAATGGTGCTGGTGGTGCTGGTTCTATGCACATTAGCATAGTTCCTTCATTGACTTCTGCAAGAGTTGCAACATCAGGATCAGCAGTTAATAAGACTTATTATGCATGGGGTGTGCAAGAGGAGCATGGTGCTGATCAGAAGTGGGCATCGTCTTATATAAGAACTAACGGTCAAAAAGTAACTCGTGGAGCAGATCAGGTAACAATATCTGGATCAGAGTTTACTGATTTTTATAATGATCTTGAAGGAACATTTGCTGTAAGTCATAGCATACTTTCTGCTGTTCCTGATGGTAGAAATTGTTATGTTTTTGAAGTAAGTGATGGTGGTTCATCACATGTTGCTTTTAGATATAATGATGTTAATAGTTCTTTTGCAAATAAACCTGCATTCCATTCAGTTTATAATAATAGTTTAAGTGCTTCTATGAATGCTACTGGTACATATACAAGAGGTGAAATAGTTAAAGGTGCAATGACAGCTAAAGCTAGTTCATTTAAAGCAACATGGAATGGTGAGACTATTCAAACTGATGGTTCTGGTTCTTTATTTGGACCTGGATCTACTGGTCAATTAGCTATTGGACGTTATCATCCAACTCCTGGTTATGAATTAAATGGTCATATTCAAAGAATGATGTATTGGCCAAAACAATTATCTAGTAATCAATTGGTTAATCTAACTTCATAATAAATACCCCAGGAGAGTAATAACTAATGCCAAATCTAGTCGGAATCGGAAACAGTCAAGTCCCTACTAACGCAATGTTAGGTGGATTGGCATACCAAGATCCTGCTCATGCTAATTTAACTGAAGTAGAAATAGAAAATATTGCTAAGATTAAGGCAAATATTATACCTACTGGTAGAGATGGTACTGCTACTACTGTAGGAGATGTATTTGTATATGATACTAGAAATGATAGTGATGGTGGTGCCTGGAGAAAGAGAACACAACATTGCACTTGGTATAATGAACCATTAGGTACTGACTGGAGAGGGCATAGAAGAGAATTTCCTGCTGTTGCTGTTCTTGTAACACATGAAGGTGATAATTTCTTTGGATTTACTATCTACGATGGTGATGATCCAAATATGTCTATGTGGTTGAGATGGCATTTTCCAA